>CDZQ01028460.1_pt1 | contig 287949 bp, 259 predicted proteins | sample 554831 | NCBI WGS metagenome assembly CDZQ01 (sample SAMEA3182112, study PRJEB8094) | gut metagenome | biome: human; feature: gut; material: Stool; isolation source: human stools | place: Canada | collected 2013-05-06 | reverse complement strand
GAGCCGATGGAGGGATTCGAACCCCCGACCAGCTGATTACAAATCAGCTGCTCTGGCCAACTGAGCTACATCGGCAGTATTCACCGTTTTGGATTGCAAAAGTAGGCATAAAAAATTTATCGCGCAAATTATTCGGAATAAATTTTCTACTTTTTCACTCTTCTCAAAGAACCGCGCCCGATCGTCCTGACTTCAGGGGCGAAATCGGGTGCAAAGATAGGAAAAGTTTTGGATAACGCAACAGCTACCGCAAAAAATATTACCTCCCCGGGCCAACTATGTCACCCCGCCACCCGGACGGCGTCCCGGCAGCTCCCGGGCGGCAGGATCCCGGGCCTTCGACACCTATTTTTATATGCAAACCCGAATGCGCGCTTTTTCCCGATCTTCGGCGCCAAGGGCCTGCCGCCTTTATCGTTCGGCGCGTTTTGCCGAATCGAGCGCCATCCGGCTTTGAAACCGTCCCGCTTTTTCGTATCTTTACCGCTACGAATTCACGCACTATGGAAACCATCCCCCTCTTCGGCCCTTACGCGCTCCGGCGGCTCCGCACGGAGGACGCACCGGACATCTTCGCCTCGATCGACACCCAACGCCGCTACCTGGGCCGCTGGCTCCCGTTCGTGGCCGACACGCACCGGATCGAGCAGACCCGGCAGGTGGTGGCCGGAATGCTCGCCGACACGGCCAATCCGGTCTTCACGCTCCGCAGCGGCAACGCCTTTGCGGGACTGATCGGCTTCAAATCGGCCGACGCCGCCAGGCGCAGCGTCGAGATCGGCTACTGGCTGCGCGAGGAACAGCAGGGCAAGGGGATCATGGCGGCCGCCGTGCGGACGCTCTGCGACCTTGCGTTCGGGGAGATGGGCATGCGGCGTGTCGAGATCCGCTGCGGCACGGGCAACCTCCCGAGCAACCGCATTCCGCAGCGTCTCGGCTTCCTCCGCAGCCATGTCGAGGCACAAGGCGAACAGCTCTCCGACGGAGAGTGGATCGACCTGAACGTCTACGTGCTGGAACGCTGAAAACCAGATGGCATCCGCCCCGGCGTCACCCGCAAATCCGATCCGGCCCGATGCCCTACGCCGCGACCGGCCCGATGACGCCGTGCGCGGTTCATCCGGCGTCGCATCGAAAAAAGGAGACCTGCGGAGAGGCCTCCTTTTCATCCTTTTTATCCGTGGCGGCCGGCGGCCCTATTTCTTCTTGATCGAGTTGATCAGCTGCGCGGGCGTCGCCTGAAGGTAATTCTTGCAGAAACGACTGAACTGCGTGTAGTGACGGAACCCGTACTTGTTCATCAGCGCCTTGGTGCTGTCCTCGCCGTCGCGGATGTCGGTGAAGACCTTCAGCGCCTTCTGGCGCATCATCCAGTGGTAAACGCTGTCGTTGAAATGCTCGGCGAAGCGGCGTTTGAAAACCGAGAGGCTCATGCCCGCCAGCGAAGCCAGCTCGGCGACGCCCTGTGCCTTGTCGTAATTGTTGCAGACGAAGACGCGGAAATTGTCCTGCGGCTGAATCATCGACTGGAAGAAGTAGGCATGTTCGGTCGGCGTGTAGAGCACCTTGATCATCATAAAAAGCTCGGTGGCCTTCATCCGGTGGTAGCGGACGCAGTTGAACATCTGGCGGATCGTAAAGAATGTGCTCAAAAGGCGTTCTATCGCCGGATGCATCGAAAGCATGGGGACCGATTCGGTCGGAACGACCGAGTCGTAGGGCATCACCTTGTCGAAAATGTCCTGCTCGCAGAATTCGATCCGATGGATGAGCGACAGCACGACCACATGCGTCTCGTCGTCCTGAGCCGTCACCACGAAGCGTTCGCTGCGGGCGAGACACACGCACTGTTTCGACGTAACCAGACGCACCGTGTCGTTTCCGTGTTCCAGCCTCAACGATCCCGACATCACGAAAAGGATGCGCACCATGCGGTCCGCGGGGAACGTCACCCCTTCTCCGGCTGCAAACGTAAGCTGTGAAAACCGACAATAGGTCGAATCGCCGATGCGGCGGAACGGCGCCGGAAACGTAGGACAACTACTACAATCCGCAGAACAACTCTCCTTCAATGCCGACTCCTCAAACTGCGGTTGGGGTTGATAATCCATAAACTTATTTGATCTGTGTGATGTGATTTTACGAACAAAAATACAAAAAAATCAGGAAAAGCAAACAAATCAGCTCCCGTGATGTCAAAAAAAGTCCCCGCCGCGACCGGCAGGGACTCTGAAAAGCGTTGTAACGGCGGACGAACCGCCTATTTGCAACTAATGATCAGAATTTTCGAAGACTCCCAGAACCGCACGGGATCGGTGATGATCAGTTTCTCGACGACCTTGTTCGCGTCGGTCACCAGTTCGTACGACCCCTCGGGATGCGAAGTGACGAGCGTCGCCTTCTTCTGTCCGACAGGGACCTCCGACAGCAGGCGCGAATCGGTCATCGTGAAGCTGTCGAAATTGCTGTTCCGTCCGACGGTCAGCGTCCGTCCGATGAATCCCTGCTTGTTGATGATCTGCGCGTCGCGCAACTCCTTCTCGGCCCCCACGATGTAATAGACCGTGTTGAGCTGGTTCTGCAACTCGACCTTCTCGCCGCTCAGGTTCTCGACCTCGGCGCTGCGGACAGCCACCTCCTCGGTCAGGCTCTTCACCTCGTCGCCCATCCGGACGAGACTCTCGCGCAGCTGCTCCACCTCGGCCTTCTTCTCCGCCAGCTGCCTGTTCATGTCGGCGATCATCTTCTCCAGACCGTCGATACGCAGATTGGCCTTGCGCAGCTGGGCCGCCGAACGTTGCAGCGACTCGATCTTCGCGCGGTTCTCCCGCAGCAGCCGGTCGATGGCCTTGATGTCGTTGTCGATCTCCTCGACGGGACGGCGGCCTCCCTCCGACTCCCCAGCCACGGTGATCAGGTTCTCGCGCGACTTGATCAGCGCGAGGTTCTCCGAGATGGCGTTGATGTCCGCGAACACGGCATTGATCAGCGAGTCCTTCGCGCTGACGACCAACTCCAGCGAATCGCTCCGGCTCTCGGCCTCGACGGCAACCTGCCTGCTCACGCAGGAGGCAAGGAGTGCAACGACGCCCAGCGCCGCGGCGGTTGCTATATGCTTCATCTTGTTTTTCATGGCTCCGACTCTTTAAGGGTTTACGGTCTTGTTTGCCTTCAGGCGCAAATATATGCATAAAAATAAAATCTTGTACGGATTTTTTCACAAAGACCGGAAATTCCCTGCGGGGAATGAAAAACAACGGGCCGCAACCCTCGGTTGCAGCCCGTTATTTCGTAAATGCGCAAGCAGTTTTACTTCGCATTCTTCTTATCGTAGCGTTTTGCGTAACGGCTCATAAACTTATCGACGCGACCAGCGGTGTCAACCAACTTCATCTTACCCGTGTAGAACGGGTGCGAGGTGTTGGAAATTTCCATCTTATACACGGGATAGGTTTCGCCGTTCACTTCGATGGTCTCTTTTGTCGAAACGGCGGACCGACACAAAAACACGACGTCGTTGGACATGTCCTTGAACGCCACCAAACGATAATTCTCCGGATGAATACCCTTTTTCATTTCGTTGTTTTTGTTTTTAATTAATGCTTAAGCGCGACAAAGGTACGAATTAATTCGCAACAAACAAGCCCGCGTGCAAATTTTTTCGCACCCGAAGCACCTCGGGGTTGCGCAATCTGAATACTTTTTCTATCTTTGCGCCACGAAAGCGCCCCCGGGGCGCAGGACCGGGCCCATAGCTCAGTTGGTCAGAGCAGCGGACTCATAATCCGAAGGTCGTGGGATCATGCCCCTCTGGGCCCACAGAAAAAGAGGTTACGAATTGCCGTAACCTCTTTTTTCGCACTCTTCGGGAGCGGCGTTATTCCAGCTTCGCCGCGTCGGAGGCCAGCTTTTCGTAGATGGCGACCATTTCGCCGAACGATCCCTCGCCGCGTTTCAGTTCGTACATGAAGACGCCCTTGTAACCGGCCTTCATCAGCGCCCCGTACAGCGCGGGCCAGTCGATCCGACCCTTGCCCGGAAGCCAGTGACGCTCATCGACCATGTCGTAATCCGAGACATGGACGGTCGCAATCCGGTCGCCGCACGCCTCGACGAAGTGCAGCAGGTCCTCCGAAAGCAGGTGGTTCGTGTCGAAACAGATTTTCACCTCGGGATAAGGGGCGATGATGCGCAGCAACTCGGCCGAGTTCCGCCCGAGGCACGTGCGGGGCAGATCCTCGATGCACAGCTGCGCGCCGATCCGCGCCGCCTCCCTGCGCAATATGCCGATCGAAGCGATGCTGTTCCGGATACGCTGCTCGCGCTCCCCGTCCGCAATCGGTTCGGAACTGGGATGCAGCACCAGTTTCTCCGGTCCCACTTCGCCGCAGATCGCGATCATTTCGGTCAGGAATTCGAGGTTGGCCATGCGGGCGCTGTCGTTCAGCACCGAGATGTCCAGCTTGCGGGAGAACGGGAGGTGGCACGACCAGACCTTCAGACCGGCCTCGTCGGCCATGCGTTTGGCGTGCAGCGCCTTCTCGCGGATTTCAGCCACGGTCCCGCGGCCGCTGATGCCGATTTCGACATACTCCACGCCGGCCTTCGCGGCGGCGGCCATCTCCTCGGGGCTCATGCTGCTGGTCGAGCTTCCGACGCCGAGACACTGGGCCGTCAGGTTGGCGGCGCACACCAGCGCCGCTGCCGTAAACAGAATTCTTTTTTTCATCGCTTCCGGTTATTTGGTGTAGTTTTTCACGCAGCGGACGTTCAGATAAATATCCTTGGCCGCCTCCTGATTGGTCTTGGTCTGAAGGTTCAGACTCGTACCGCTGATGACCAGCGAACGGGCCGTCGAGGCGTTGGTCTGCCCGATGAACCACACGTAGCCCCATTTGCCCAGCGCGCCGCTGTTGAAACTGCCGTCGGCCTTCTGATAGCCCAGCGGATACCAGCCGAAACCGATGCTTTCGGCCCCGTCGACGAATTGCAGGAGGGGTTCCCCGGCGTCCGTGAGCGTCATATTCGCCTGATTCCAAATACCGCCGTCAACGATACGGCCGTTGCCGCCGCGCAGCCATGCGCCGACGTTGCCCGTATTCTTGACCGTGCAGCCCGACTTGTAGAATCCGGCCTTCGTAATGGCATTCTCGGGTTTCCCGTCGTGGCCGCCGGAGAAGGTGTATCCGCCCTGCGCGAAATCGTCGGGAATGGCATACTCGCTTTTGATAGCCATCAGCATGTCCCACCAGTCGTTGGCGTTGGCCACGTGCCAGCCTTCGGGACAGCAGCCGCGTATCTGGACGCCGAACTCGCCCTCCTCCGTACCGTCGAGTTTGAAGGCGTTGCCCACGTCGTCCACCCCTTCGTAATTCTGCACATAGGGACACTGCTCCGCCGTACAGCCCGATATGCCGGTCATCGCCTCATACCAGGTGTAGTAACGGCCCTTTGCGTCGTTCAACCGCTGCAAATGCGACGCCTCCAACCCCGCAACCGAGAAAGCCGTCAGGTCGGGCGCAACGCCCAGATTGCCGTCCTCGCCCGCTTCGTGGCAGTTCTCGGTCATCCACCAGCGTTTGCCGTACTTCTTGATCGTATAGCCCGGCAGCTCGATGGGGACCGACACGGTGATCGCCGCGAAATACTCGCGCACCTTGCTCGCACCCAGTTCGTTTTTGGCCACCACCGACACCGACTGGGCGGGAATCACCACGTCGTCGTTGACCACCCTAACGGTGATGACGTTGGTTCCCTGACCGTCGATGATCGAGATTTTCGACTTCTCCTGCTCGGCGATCGTCCATTCGTAGGTCTCGGCCCACTGAACCTTCGAAACCGAGAAGGTGAACTCTTCGCCGCCGTTGCAGGTGAGCGTTGCCGGCACCTTCGTGATCGGTCCGGGTTTCTTGGGAACGGTCATCTCCTGGATTTCCTCCTCGGTGTCGCGTTTCACGGCCTCGGTGCAGGCGACCAGCGCCGCAGCGGCGGTCATGCATGCCGCGGCCATCATGTATTTTCGGATGTTTTTCATCGTTTTTGCATTTTAAGTTTTACAAAGTGTGAACCTCGGGATACCCGAACGGATTCTCCACATACCAGCGGGCCTTGTAAATCTGGTAGCCCGCGCGGTTGAACAGCCGGTTGCCCTTCATGTCGCACACCTCGGCCGACCACCAGTTGCTCCCGCCCGACGTGGGGCGCATGACGATCGTGGAATACCCCTCCGGACCCGTCGAAATGCTCTTGATGGTGTTCTGCTGGAAGATCTGCACGTCGAGGAACTTCTCCGCCGCACAGTCGAACTTGTAGACATGCTGATTCGTCGATACATACATCGCATCCTCCCCGCAGACGGGCGCCAGGTCGTGGGCATCGGTATTCCCCGCCGCCATATCGTAAGAGCGCACCTGCGTCAGTTCCGGAGCCGTACGCTTCCCGTTGTAGGCGAGCTTGAGCAGCTGGGCGCCCGTCGCCGTCCAGAGGCAGCCGCGCTTCCGGTCCCAGACCACGTTGTGGGCCGAATGGACCGGCATGGTGAAGGCGGGTCTGGAAACGTAGCTGTCGGCGCCATTGTACACGTAGACGCTCAACAGGTTGCCCGTGCTCGACGCCACGACGACATTCCCGTCGGGCAGCACCTCGGCCGAGTGGGGGTTTCCGCCCGGCTTGGCGTAGAACATCGCCTTCTTGTCCGCAATGCGGATCAGCGCCACGCCGCCGCCCGAAGCCGTGACGAGCACGCACGTACGGTTGTAGACCGGTTTGGCCTCGTCGGGCAGATCGAACCACGCCTGTTCCGCAGCCGAAAGCCCGCTGTCGGCGGCCGTCCACTCCCAGGCGACCTTTCCCGTCGGCTGGTCGATCATCACGATCCGGTTCTTGGCCTGCTCGGTCAGAATCATCACCTTCGTGGCCTTGTCCAGGTCGATCGTCTCCTCCTTGTCGTCGCCCGGCCGCCAGGGAACGTAAGGTCCCTCCTCCTCGTCTTTGCTGCAAGCCTGAAGGAGAAATGCGGCAGCCAGTATCCACAGATATTTTTTCATAATTGCCAGTTAGCGGTTGTCGGATTAATAATTGGGATTCTGTTCGAGTTTCTTGTTCAGCAGGATCTGGTCCGCCGGAACGGGCCACCAGTAGTCGCGGTCGGGGTCGAACGCCCGGACGGCGATGTCCGTGCCCGCATAGTCCTGAATCACGGCGTTCATCACCAGCTCGGCGGTCATCCAGCGGCGGATGTCGTTATAATAAAGCCCCTCGCCGGCGAATTCGACGCGGCGCTCGTGGCGGATGATCTCGCGCATTTCGGACTGGCTCTTCGAACCGTAGGCATAGGTGGGCATGCCGACGCGGCCGCGCACGCGGTTCACGGCGTCGTAAACGGCATCGGAGGGCGTGGCGTCGACCTCGTTCTGCGCCTCGGCGAACATCAGCAGCACGTCGGCGTAGCGGATGAACATGTAGTTGGTCTCGCCGTTGCTGTCGTCCGAATCGCGCTTCTGCGCGTCGTAGATCGTGAGTTTCCGGTGTGCGAAGCCCGTGAACTGGCACACCTCCCCGGCCGGGCAGTTGGCCTTGCCGAGGAACGTGCTCCCGGGATAGAAATTCGTCGCCGCGAAACGCGGATCGAGGTTGTCGTACTTGCCCATCGTGGCCGCACCGTCGGTCGTCGTCCGGTAGTCCATCACCAGATCGAGCAGCGGTGCGTTGTTGCGGTACTGGACGCTGTAAACGTTGAACGAATTGACGGCCGTGTTCTTGGTCTTCGAGAATTCGATGTTGAAGACGCACTCGCAGCTGTGCTCGTTCGCCGGCAGGAAGAGTTTCCGGTAGTCGCCGAACAGGTCGTAGCCCGCCTGGGCCTCCTTTTCGATCACGGCTTTGGCCGCATCGGCCGCAGCCTGCCATTTCGCGGCGTCGTTCGAGGGGTTGACCAGCTTGCTGGCCTCGAAAAGCAGCAGACGGGCCTTGAGGGCCATCGCCGCGCCGCGCGTGGCGCGCCCCTGGTCGGCGGCTTTGGTCCACTGCCAGTCGAGCAGTTCACGGTCGATGATGTCGTTCAGATCGTCGAGAATCGCCCGCACCACCTCCTCGCGCGAGGCGCGGGGCAGCGAACCGTGCGCATAGACAGGCTCTTCGAGGATCAGCGGCACGCCGTTGTAATAGGTCACCAGCATGTAGTAATAGAGCGCGCGGAGGAACTTGGCCTCGCCCTCCATCTGCACCCTGCGGTCGTCGGCCACGACGGCGGCAGGCAGGCGGTTGAGATGGGTGTTGCAGCGTCCGATGCCCTCGTAGCACTTTTTCCAGCGGTTGGCGATGATGCCCGAGCTGTTGGCCGTGTGGGTCCCCTGGGCGATGACATTGTATCCGCCCGCGTTGTTGTAATTATAGGCGTTGGGCGTGCAGGTCTCTTCGAGCAGCGGCGCCGAGTCTCCGAACAGCGCGCTGTTGGTCAGTATGTTGTAACAGCCGGTCATGGCGGCCTCGGTTCCTTCTTCGGTTTCCCAGAACGTCTCGACCGTATATTTGTCGGTGGGAATGGTGTCGAGGTTGCAGGAGGCCAGCGCCGCCGCACCGCAAAGCATCAATCCGATTACTGTTTTTTTCATGTTTTTCCGTATTTGAAGCGATTAGAAAGTAATGTTGAAGCCGAAGTTGATCGTCCGCAGCGAAGGATACTGCATCAGGTTGGTCGACGAAAGGTCGATCTCGGGGTCGAACATCTTCAGCGGGGAGATCGTGAAGAGGTTCTCGCCGTTGACGAAGATCTGGCACTGGCTCATTCCGAGCTTCGAAATCCACCTCTTGGGGAGGGTGTACGAGAGTTGCAGCTGCTTGCAGCGCAGGTACGACGCATCGTAGAGCCACTGCGTGTTCTTGTAGTCGTGCATCTCGGGCGCGCCCGTGGCGGTGTGGAGGATCGGCAGGCGGGAGTTGTGGTTCTCGGGGGTCCACGCGTCGGTCGCCCACTCCTTCAGCACGCCCGCTCCGTTCCAGAACGGGGCTGCGAGGTTGCCCGAAAGATAGGTCTTCACGTCGGCGACGCCCTGGAACTGCGCCGAAAGTTCGAGTCCCTTCCATCCCAGCGAGAAGTTGAAGGCGTAGGTGATGCTCGGCGTGAGGTTGCCGCAGACGGCGCGGTCGTCGTTGTCGATCTTGTCGTCGTTGTTGAGATTCTTGTAGCGGATGTACCCGGGCTTCACGCCGCTGCCGACGGTCACCGAATTGGCGATCTCCTCGTAACTGTTGTAGAAGCCGTCGGCCTGGTAGAGATACCACGCGTCGATGGGTTCGCCCTCGCGGATGATGTTGAAGGTCTTGATGTACTCCTGCCCGTCGAGGTCGACGACGATGTTCTTGTTGTAGCAGAAGTTGCCGCCGAGGCTGTAATGGAAATTCTTGACCGCGCTCCGCCACTGGAGGTTCAGCTCGACGCCGTCGTTGGCCACCACGCCGATGTTCTGCTTCGGGCCGTTCAGGTTGCCGATCTGCGCCGGAATCTTCACGTCGCGCAGGATGCCTTCGGTGCGTTTCTTATAGAGGTCGACGCTGAACAGCAGGCGGTGGTCGAAGGCCTCGAAATCCAGTCCGAGGTTGTAGGTGCGGGTGGTCTCCCACGAGATGTTCTCGTCGACGAAATCCTTGATCGCCGCGCCGCCCGACAGCACGTCGCCGAAGCTGTAATTGTAGCTCTTGTTCGCCAGCACGGCCATCAGGTACTCGTAGTTGCCGATGGCCTGGTTGCCCATCTCGCCGACCGAGCCGCGGAGCTTGAGCACGTCGACCGCCCGGACGTTCTGCATGAAATTCTCCTTGTCGATGCGCCACCCGACCGACACGGCGGGGAAGAAGGCCCATCGGTTGCCCTTGGCGAATTTCGACGAACCGTCGTAACGCGCCGTCACGTCGATCAGGTATTTCTCCTTGTAGTCGTAGGTGATTCGCCCGAAGTAGGAGAAGAGCAGTTCGAGCGACGATCCGCCCGAAATATCCTCCATCGTGGCGCCGACCGACAGGGCGGTGAGCTGGTTGTTGAAGTAGTCGCGTTTCTTGGCCTGGAAGTTCTTGCCGTCGTAACGCTTGTACTCCGTGCCGACCATCACGTTGAAGTTGTGGTTGCCGCCGAAGCTCTTGCCCCACGAAAGGGTGTTGTAGAAAGTGTAGTTGATCGCGTTGTTGTCCCAGTCCTTGGCCGAAACGTAGGCGCTGAAGTTCTTCCGCTCAAGAGTTTTGGGATTGTAGGTGTACATCGCGTGCTTGAAGTCCTTCGAATAGTGGTCGACCTTCACGTAGCCCAGGTTGGCGTTGTACTTGATGCCCCACGGCAGGTCGTAGCCGATGTTGATGCGCCCCAGAATGCGGTGAAGCTGACGTTTGGTGTTGCCCTCGTGCAGCTCCATGAGCGGATTCTCGGGGTTGTTGCGCCCGGGGGTCGAGAGCCACGTCGAGAGCCACTTGCCGTCGGGCAGCTGCGTGCCGAAGATCGGCAGGGCGCGGTTGATGACGTTGACCGTCGTCGATACGCCGTAGATCGGGTCGGTGTTGTAGCGCAGGTTGCCCAGCAGGCTGATGCCCACCTTCAGGCGCTTGGTCACCTGCGCGTTGATCTTCATGTCCCACGAGAAGCGTTCCGCGTCGTCGTTGGCGACCATGATGCCGCGCTGGTTCATGTAACCGCCGCCCAGCGAGTAGGAGATCTTGTCCGTGCCGCCCGAAACGCGGGCGTTGTACTGCTGGAGAAAACCGTTCTGGTAGCAGAGGTCGTACCAATCGGAGGCGGGATAGATGTACTTGTCGTGCTTCATGCCCTCCTCGTATTCGAGGATGTCGTCGCGGTTGTAGGTCACCGTCAGCTTGCCTTCGTTCAGTTCGGCCTGGTTGCGCATGTTCATATACTGAATCGGGTCGGTCACCACGTCGGGCACGTAGGTCGCCGACTGAATGCCGAAGTTGGCGCTCAACTTCACCACCGGTGCGCCCTTCTTGGCCTGCTTCGTGGTGATGAGGATGACGCCGTTGGCGGCCTTGGAACCGTAGATCGAGGCCGAAGCGTCCTTCAGCACCGAGATCGTCTCGATGTCGCCGGGATTCAGCTCGTTGAGCGAATACTCCATGCCGTCGACCAGCACCATGGGGCTGGAACTGCTCATCGTGCCGACGCCGCGTATGCGGATCGTCGCGCCGTCGCTGCCGGGCTTCGACGAAGCCTGGTTGATGTAGACGCCGGGCATCGAATAGAGCGCCTGCGAGGCGTGCGTCATGGGCTGGTTCTCGATCTCCGACATCTGGCGCACGGCGACCGAGCCGGTCAGGTTGACCTTCTTCTGCACGCCGTATCCGATCACCACCACGTCGTCGAGGAGCTGGTTATTCTCCTTCAGCACCACGGTCAGATGCGTCCGGTTGCCCACTTCGACCTGCGCCGCGTCGTAGCCGATGAACGACACGCTGAGCCGCGCGCCCGCAGTCACGTTCAGGGCGAATTCGCCCTTCGAATTGGTCACCATGCCGTTCGTCGTGCCCTCGACCAGCACGTTCGCCCCCACGATCGGATCGCCGGCCTCGGTCTCGACGCGGCCCTTCAGCTGGTATTCCCGGCCCCGGCCTGCCGGGTCGGATTTGTAAAGCACGATGTGGCGGCCTTCGAGTTTGGCCAGAATTCCCTGGTCGGCGAGCACGCCGTCGAGCAGTTTCAGGACGTTCTGATCGTGCGCCTCGACCGAAACGCGCTTCCGGAGGTCGATCTCGCTCTCCCGATACCAGAACGAGTAGCCGCTCTGCGTCTTGACCGCTTCGATCACCTCGCGCACGGTGGCGTTCTTCAGCGTCAACGAAATCACGGGATTCTGCGCGTAAAGAGCCTGGGCCGCCACCGTGAACCAACACAGGGTCAGCAATCCGCTCAGTCTGCACAGCATCCGCTGGCCGAAAAGGTCCCGGAAGGACCTTCTGCTGGTAGAATTGTTACTCATAAGGATTGAAATTTAGGTTGTAGTGAAAAAAATCGTGAATCTCTATCGGTTTCTGTAAAGCTCGAAATGGTTCTTGCGGCTGCGGCAGAGGATACGGCTGTCGGCCGAGATGATCCGCATGATTTCGTGGATGTTCTCGCCGTCGACGAACTCACCCGTGAAACAGATCCTGCGCAGCCGTTCGTCGGGGATCGTGATGTCGACGTTGAACTGCCTTTCGAGGCTCCGGGCGATCGACGCCAGGGGTTCGGCCCGGAAGTAGAGCCTGTCCTCCTGCCACGAGAGCACCTGCTCGACGTTCACCCTGCGCAGCGACAGCAGCCCGGAGGTCCTCTCGAAGAATCCCTGCTCGCCGGGACGCAGCCGCACGCTCCGCGACTCGGGACCGCCGTCCACCAGCAGGCTGCCCGTCGCCAGCGTGATCTGGTAATTCTCGTCCTCGGAATAGGCGTGCACGTTGAAAGTCGTTCCGAGCACCGTCGAGACGACCTGTCCCGTGACGACGACGAAGGGCCTGCGGGCGTCGTGCTCGACCTCGAAATAGGCCTCGCCGTCGACCTCCACGCGGCGTTCGTCGCCGAACAGCGCGGGATAGACGATGCGCGTGCCGCCGTTGAGCCGCACCCGCGAACCGTCGGGCAGCACCACGTCGGACTTCACGCCCAGAGGCGTCGAGACGCTCACCGGCTGCGCCGCGGCGACCAGACGGCTTTCGGTCCGGCGTCCGCCCATGAACCAGCTGCCGCAGACGACGCCCGCCATCACGGCCGCAGCCGCGGCGTAGCGGACGATCCGCATCCGGATTCCCCGGCGGCGGATGCGCGAGCGCACGTCGGCCCACACCGCCTCCCGCATTCCGTCGGCCATGGCGTCGACTCCGGGTCCCACCCGGATGCCGTCCAGCAGCTCCGCCAGCCTGCGGCGGTCGCGCTCCGAACCTTCGATCAGTTCCGCCATCTCCGGCTCCCTCTTCGTATGCTGATATTGCATGATTTCTCCTTTTTGGTCGTATACACATATAGAGTGCGAAAGCCGCGGTTCCGTTTAAGGGAACCGCGGCTTTTTTTCATTTTTTTCATTCCGGCAGGCGTCAGAAACGCGCCGTGAAGAGGAACAGCAGCAGGGAAACCAGCTTCAGGTCGGGATAATGCGTGCGTATGCCGGCCACGATCCTGTCGACGGCGATCTTGATCTGGACCCGCACCGTGCTCTCGGAGAGCGACAGCGCCTCGGCGATCTCGCGCGACGACAGCCCCTCCTGCCGGTTGAGCAGAAACACCGTGCGGCAGCGTTCGGGCAAATCGTTTATGAGACGGCGCACCAGCTCCTCGACTTCGGCCTCTATCAACCGGCTATCGGGAGCGTCTTCGCTGTGGGGGGGGGGAATTTCGGTCGATCAGCGAGATGGGAATCTCCTCGAACGAGAGGCAGCGGCGGCGCGTACGGGACTCCTTCAGATACCGGTTCGCCTCGTTGCGCGCGACGACGTAGAGGTAGGCGTCGATGTTTTCGATCCTCCGCAGCGCGACGCGGGACTTCCAGACGGCGACGAAGACGTTGCTCACGACCTCGCCGCAGGCCTCCCTGTTGCGCAGAAAATAGTAGGCGAACCGGAAAACGCTCCGGTAATAGAGATCATAGAAAACCCGGAAAGCGTAATCGTCGTTCTCGCTTACGGAAACAAGCAAATTCTCAAGTTCTTTTTTCTTCTCCACGTCCGGGCATGTTCAGGCTTTCACAAGACAAAATTAGGAAACTTTTTCAGAACCGCAATATACGGTTCCGTTAAAATCCCGCGACGCGGCCCCGGAGCGGCAGCCGCAAAGAGAGAGAGGGACCGCGCCCTCCGCACGGTCCCTCTCCCCGCCGGCCTGCGGCCGGATTATTTCCCTTCGTCGCCGCTGCGGATCTCCTTGCGGCGGATCTTGCCGCTGATGGTCTTGGGCAGCGACTCCACGAACTCGATCACGCGCGGGTATTTATAAGGAGCCGTGATGCGCTTCACATGGTCCTGCAACTCCCTGACGAGCGCCTCCCCGGCCTGCCCGCGGTAGGCCTCGGCGAGCACGATCGTCGCCTTGACGACCTGGCCGCGAATCTCGTCGGGAACGCCCGTAATGGCGCACTCCACCACCGCCGGGTGGGTCATCAGGGCGCTCTCCACCTCGAACGGACCGATGCGGTAGCCCGAACTCTTGATCACGTCGTCGGCACGCCCCACGAACCAGTAGTAGCCGTCCTCGTCGCGCCACGCCACGTCGCCCGTATAATACACCCCGTCGTGCCACGCCTCGCGGGTCAGCTCATCGTTCAGGTAGTAACCCTTGAACAGACCGAGGGGCTTGCCCCCGTCGGTGCGGATCACGATCTGCCCCTGCTCGCCGTCCTCGGCCGAACGGCCGTCGGGGGTCACCAGGTCGATCCGGTACTGGGGATTGGGGACGCCCATGCTCCCGGGTTTGGACTTCATCCACGGGAACGTGGCCAGCGTCAGCGTCGTCTCGGTCTGCCCGAAGCCCTCCATCAGACGGATGCCCGTCAGGCGCAGGAAGGTGTCGTACACGGCTCCGTTCAGCGCCTCGCCCGCCGTGGTGCAGTACTCCAGCGACGAGAGGTCGTATTTGGTGAGATCCTCGCGGATCAGGAAGCGGTAGACCGTCGGAGGCGCGCACAGCGACGTGATGCGGTACTGCTCGATCTTGCGCAGCATGTCCGCGGGCGTGAACTTCTCATGGTCGTAGACGAACAGGCAGGCCCCGGCCAGCCACTGCCCGTAGAGTTTGCCCCACGCGGCCTTGGCCCACCCCGTGTCGGCGATCGTCAGGTGCAGGCTGCCTTCGTGGAGGTTGTGCCACAGCAGCCCCGTGGTGATATGCCCCAGCGGATAGGTGAAGTCGTGGGCCACCATCTTCGGCTCGCCGGTCGTCCCCGAGGTGAAATACATCATCATCACGTCGTCGTTGGCGTTCACCCGCTCCGGGCGCACGAAAGGAGCCGCCTTTTCGATGCCGGCGTGGAAATCGAGAAACCCTTCGGGGACCTCGGGACCCACGCTGACGAGCAGTTCGGTGGTGGGGCTTTCGGGCATGGCCGCCGCGATGTGATCGGTGATCACCCGCTCGCCCGCCGCGACGATGGCCTTGATCCCGGCCGTATTGCAGCGGTAGACAACGTCCTTTTTGGTCAGCAGGTGGGTCGCCGGGATCACCACCGCGCCCAGCTTGTGCAGCGCCAGAATCGAGAACCAGAACTCGTAGCGGCGCTTGAGGATCAGCATCACCACATCGCCCTTTCCGATGCCGAGGCTCTGGAAATACGAGGCCGTGCGGTCGCTTTCGCGCTTGATGTCGGCAAAGGTGAACCGGATTTCGGCGCCCTGGTCGTCGGTCCACAGCAGCGCCTCCTTGCCGGGCTGCTCGGCGGCGTATGCGTCCACCACGTCGTAGCCGAAATTGAAATTCTCCGGAACCCGTATGTGCAGGTTCTTCCGGTAATCCTCCTGCGAGACGAAGGAGGTCTGGGATAAAAATCGCTCTACCATGCTGCCGTTACATTATTATGGCCAGAAACCGCACCGTTTTGCCGTCGAGGGCTTTCATCCCGTGCGGCAGGCCCGAATCGAAATAGAGGCTGTCGCCCGTGTTCAGCACGATCTCCTTGCCGTTCAGCCCGATCAGCAGGCGGCCCTCCAGCACGTAGTTCATCTCCTGCCCGGGGTGGCAGTTCAGGTGCATCGGGGCGTCGTCCGCAGCCGGCTCGACCGTCACGATGAAGGGGTCGATCTTCCGGTCGCGGAATCCCGCCGCCAGCGCCTCGTACTTGTAGGCCTTCTGCCGTTCGACCGACACGCCCTTTCCGGCGCGGGTGATGAAATAGGCGTTCATCTTCGGCTCCTCGCCGAACATCAGCACATCGAGGCTGATCCCGTAATGGCGGGATATGGTTTGCAGCACGTTCACCGAAAAATCGGCCGTGCCGCTCTCCATCTCCCTGTACTGTCCGACCGGAAGGTTGCAGCTCGCAGCCACCTCCTCCTGGGTCAGTTCAAGCGCTTCGCGCAGCCCGCGCAAACGGGTCGCAATCGACTGAATAGGGTCACACATTGTCTTTTCGTTTTAAATGAAAGGTCCGCGCTGCGGGTCCCGGACGAACAGGTTACAATCCGGAAGGCCGCCCATACGGCCCCTGCGCACCGCACGGACCGTTTTCACTAGATGCAGGCCGTAAATATACTAAAAACTCTTAAAAACCGCAACTTCGCGCTCCGTTTCCCTTCCGCGCGCCTGCGGCGGCTATAATCAATCCGCCGGATGCAAAAAAATCCGGGCCGGATTTTGTTTTTTCCCGCAGAAACCCTATATTTGCCTCCAACAACCGGACGAATGACGATTTTCAACCATATCCATCATCACCATCACCACTTTACCGAGGGGTAGGTCGATTATGTATATGTAACAGGTTATTATAGAATACATGAAGCTCACCCCCTGCGGGTGGGCTTTTTTGCGTGCCGAACCGCAGGTGGGTGTCCGAAAGAAGCAAACAATCAAACACACACCGAATATGTTACGAATAGCCATCCAGGCCAAGGGCCGACTGAACGAACAGAGCATCGACCTGCTTTCCGAAGCAGGCATCCGCGTTGCCGAGAGCAAGCGCAAACTCATCTCCCGCGCGGAAGGGTTTCCGCTGGAAGTCCTCTACCTGCGCGACGACGACATCCCGCAGGCCGTCTCGATGGGGGTCGCCGACCTGGGCATCGTGGGGCTGAACGAGGTCGCCGAGAAGGGTTTCCCCGTCGAGCAGATCATGGACCTCGGGTTCGGAGGCTGCCGCCTCTCGCTGGCCGTACCCAAAACGACCGCCTACGAAGGCCTCGCGTTCTTCCGCGGCCGGCGCGTCGCCACCTCCTACCCCAACATCCTCGCCCGCTACTTCGCCGAGAAGGGGATCGAGGCCGAGATCCACACCATCGAAGGCTCCGTGGAGATCGCCCCGGCGGTAGGCATGGCCGACGGCATCTTCGACATCGTCTCCTCGGGCGGCACGCTCATCTCCAACGGGCTGGTCGAGGTCGAGAAGGTCCTCTTTTCCGAGGCGGTGCTCATCGCCTGCCCGGGGCTTGACAGCGACAAGCGCCGCGAAACGGAGCAGCTGACCTTCCGCCTCAACTCGATCCTCGACAGCCGCGGCATGAAATACGTGCTGATGAACCTCCCCAAGGAGCGGCTCGGCGACGCCATCCGGATACTCCCCGGCATGCGCAGCCCGACGGTGCTGCCGCTGGCGCAGGAGGGGTGGTGCTCGATCCACGCCGTCATCTCCCAGGACCAGTTGTGGGAGCGCATCGAACGGCTCAAGGAGATCGGGGCCGAAGGCATCCTGATCCTGGCACTCGAAAACATGATCCGCTAAAAATCCGGAACCGTCATGGAAATTCTGAAAATCCACAACAATCCCGAACGCGCCGAGTGGGCCGCCCTCACCGAGCGCTTCACCCGGGAAGAGGAGGAGATCACGCGACAGGTGACCGAAATCCTCGCCGACGTAAAATCCGGCGGCGACCGCTCGCTGCGCGAAGTCACCCGCCGCGTCGAGGGGCGCGATCCCCGGACGTTCGAAATTCCGGCCGACGTGCGCGCCGCAGCCGCCGCGCTCATCCCCGCCGCGCTGAAAGAGGCCCTCGCCGCCGCGAAAGCGAACATCGAGACCTTCCACCGCGCCCAGCTGCCGCCCGAGGTCGACATCGAGACGATGCCGGGCGTCCGGTGCGTGCAGCGCGCCGTGCCGATCCGCCGCGTGGGCCTTTACATCCCGGGCGGCAAGGCGCCGCTCTTCTCCACGGTGCTGATGCTGGCCGTCCCGGCCCGCGTCGCCGGCTGCGGGGAGGTCATCCTCTGCACCCCCGCGCGCCCCGACGGCACGATAGCCCCCGAAATCCTCTATGCCGCCGATCTGTGCGGCGTCGACCGCATCTTCTCCGTCGGCGGGGCGCAGGCCGTGGCGGCCATGGCCTACGGCACGGAGAGCATCCCGCGCGTCGACAAGATTTTCGGTCCCGGCAACCGCTATGTCACCAAGGCCAAGCAACTGGTCGGCGCCAACGACGTGGCCGTCGACCTGCCCGCCGGGCCCTCGGAGGTGCTGGTGCTGGCCGACGACGAAGCGTCGCCCGCCTTCGCCGCCGCCGACCTGCTGTCGCAGGCCGAACACGGAGGCGACAGCCAGGCGGTGCTGGTCTGCCCGTCGGTGGAGTTCGCCCGCGACACCCAGCGGGCCGTCGGCGAACAGCTGCTCCAACTGCGCCGCGGCGAGACCATCCGCGAGGCACTGCGCCAGAGCCGCATCGTGGTCCTCGACAGCCGCGAAAAGATGATCGGCTTCGCCAACGCCTACGCCCCCGAGCACCTGATCATCTCGATGCGCGACGCCTGGGACGTCGCGGCGCAGATCACCGCCGCCGGAAGCGTCTTCATCGGCCCCTGGTCGCCCGAAAGCGCCGGGGATTACGCCTCGGGAACCAACCACACGCTGCCCACGGGCGGCTGGGCGCGGGCTTACAGCGGCGTGAACACCGACTCGTTCCTGCGCAAGATCACCTATCAGGAACTCTCGCGCAAGGGGCTTGCGGCCCTCTCCCCGACCGTCATCGCCATGGCCGAGGCCGAGGGTCTCGGGGCGCACGCCGCCGCCGTGCGCGTCCGCATGAAAGGAGGTGTGCTGTGAGACCGCTCGAAGAACTGGTGCGCCCCAACATCCGGACGTTGAAACCCTACTCCACGGCCCGCGACGAGTTTTCCGGCGGAGAGATCACGACGTGGCTCGACGCCAACGAAAACCCCTACGACAACGGTGTCAACCGCTACCCCGACCCGCATCAGAAGCTCCTCAAACAGAAGATCGCCGCGCTGAAAGGCGTGCGCGAAGAACAGGTCTTCATCGGCAACGGCAGCGACGAGGCCATCGACCTCTGCTACCGCATCTTCTGCCGTCCGGGCGTCGACAACGCCGTTTCGATCGCCCCGACCTACGGCATGTACCGCGTCGCCGCCGACATCAACGACGTCGAGATGCGCGAGGTCCCGCTCGGCGCGGACTTCTCGCTTCCGACCGACGCCCTGCTGGCGGCCGCCGACGAGCGCACCCGTCTGCTGTGGCTCTGCTCCCCGAACAACCCCACGGGCAACGCCTTCCCGGCGGCCGGCATCGAACGGCTGCTCCGCGAATTCGACGGCATGGTCGTCCTCGACGAAGCCTACATCGACTTCGCCGCCGGGCCGGGATTCCTCGCGCGCCTCGGCGAATTCGGGAACCTCATCGTCCTGCAAACCCTCTCGAAGGCGTGGGGCATGGCGGGGCTTCGCCTCGGGCTGGCATTCGCGTCGGAAGCCGTCGCCGGACTTTTCGCACGCGTGAAATATCCCTACAACATCAACAGCCTCGCACAACAGGCCGTCGCCGAACGGCTCACCGAAGACATCGCCCCGCAGGTGGCCGAAATCCGCGCCGAGCGCGACCGGCTCGCGCCGCAGCTCGCGGCCTGCCCCGCCATCGAGCGGGTCTACCCTTCGGATGCCAATTTCATCCTGGTCCGCACCCCCGATCCCGACCGCATGTACGACGCGCTGATCTCGGCCGGGGTCATCGTCCGCAACCGCTCGCGCATCCCGGGCTGCGAAGGATGCCTGCGCATCACCGTCGGAACCCCCGCGGAGAACGCCCGGATGATAGAAACCGTCAAAAATTTCACCCTATGAAAAAAGCCCTCTTCATCGACCGCGACGGCACGATCATCGCCGAACCCGCCGACGAACAGATCGACAGCCTCGAAAAACTCGCCTTCGTGCCCGGAGCCATCTCCGCCCTGAAGGCGCTCACGGGCCTCGGGTTCGACCTCGTGCTGGCCACCAACCAGGACGGCCTCGGCACCCCGTCCTTCCCCGAGGATACCTTTTGGCCGGCGCAGAACAAAATGCTCGCGACGCTCGGCGGCGAGGGCGTCGCGTTCGACGACCAGCTGATCGACCGCACGTTCGAGGCCGACGCCGTCCCCACGCGCAAACCCCGGACAGGGATGTTCGGCCGCTACACGGGCGGCGAATACGACCTCGCGGCGAGCTACGTCATCGGCGACCGCGCGACCGACATCCTGCTGGCCCGCAACCTCGGGGCGCGGGGCATCCTGCTCGCTCCCCCCGCCGAAGGGCTGCGGGCGCTGGAGGAAGCCGGCGCCGCCGACGCCTGTGCGCTGGTCACCGACTCGTGGAGCGAAATCGCCGAATTCATCCGCCGCGGCGAACGCCGGGCCGAAATCCGGCGCGAGACCCGCGAGACGCAGATCACCGTCCGCCTCGACCTCGACGGCCGCGGGGATTTCAACGGCCAAATCTCCACGGGCCTGCGCTTTCTGGACCACATGCTCGCGCAGATCGCCCACCACGGCGGCGTCGCGCTGGCCGTCGACGCGCGGGGCGATCTGGACATCGACGAACACCACACGATGGAGGACGTGGCCATCACGCTGGGCGAGGCCGTCGACCGCGCGCTGGGCGCGAAGGCCGGGATCGCCCGCTACGGCTTCGCCCTGCCGATGGACGACTGCCGGGCACTGACGCTGCTCGACTTCGGGGGCCGCATCGACTTCGAGTGGGACGCCTCGTTCCGCCGCGAGCGGGTCGGCGACGTTCCGACCGAAATGTTCCGCCACTTCTTCCACTCGTTCGCATGCGCCGCGCAGTGCAACCTCCAAATCTCGGCCCGCGGCGACAACGACCACCACAAGGCCGAGGCCATCTTCAAGGCCTTCGCCCGCGCCCTGCGCATGGCCGTGGCGCACATCCCTTTCGATTACACCGTCCCCAGCAGCAAAGGAGTCCTATGATAGCCGTCGTCGATTACGCCACGGGCAACCTGCGGTCGGTTGCCGACGCCCTTCGCCGCGCAGGGGCCGAATTCACGCTCACGGCTGACCCCGCCCTGCTGCGCGGGGCCGACAAAGTGATCCTCCCGGGAGTCGGCGAGGCCTCGTCGGCCATGTCGCAGCTCCGCGAGCGGGGACTCGACACGGTGATCCCCTCGCTCACGCAGCCCGTCCTGGGCATCTGCATCGGCATGCAGCTGATGTGCCTTTCGAGCGAGGAGGGCGACGCCCGCTGCATGGGCATCTTCCCGACGCAGGTCCTGCGGCTTCCGGCCACGGCGACCGACGGCGCGCGGCTCAAAGTCCCCCACGTGGGCTGGGACACGATCACCTCGCTCCGCTCGCCGCTGTTCGACGAAACGGCCGGGGAGACCTATGTATATTACGTTCACTCCTTCGCCGCCGAACCCTGCGCCGCAACCATCGCCACGACCGACTACGGCCGCCCGTTCAGCGCGGCGCTCGGGAGCGGCAACTTCTTCGGCACGCAGTTCCACCCCGAAAAGAGCGGTGCGGCGGGCGCGCGGATTTTACTCAATTTTCTAAACCTCTGACACCATGATCGAAATCATACCCGCAACGGACATCATCGGCGGCCAGTGCGTGCGCCTCACGCAGGGCGACTACGCCAGCCGGAAGACCTACTACCGCGACCCGCTCGAAGCGGCGTTCCGCTTCGAGGAGGCGGGCATCCGCCGCCTGCACATGGTCGACCTCGACGGCGCGAAGGCCTCGGAGCCGCGCAACCTCGCCGTGCTGGAACGCATCGCCGCGCGGACCTCGCTCGAAGTGCAGTACGGCGGAGGCATCAAGAGCCGCGAGGCCCTGCACAGCGTCTTCGACGCCGGAGCGCGCCGCGCCATCTGCGGCAGCGTCGCCGTCCGCCGGCCCGACCTTTTCGCCGCATGGCTCGCGGAGTTCGACCCCGGGCGGCTGATCCTCGGGGCCGACGTCCGCAACGGCGCGGTGGCCATCGAGGGCTGGCTGGAAAGTTCGACGCTCTCGGCCCCCGAGCTGATCGGGCGATTCATTCCGCAGGGGCTTACGCAGGTTATCTGCACCGACATCTCCCGCGACGGCATGCTCTGCGGCCCCTCGGCAGCCTTCTACGCCGACCTGCAAGGCCGCTTCCCGACGGTGGAGATCACCGTCAGCGGCGGCATCTCTTCGATGTCCGACATCGAAGAGTTAGACCGGCAGGGCCTGCGGAGCGTCATCGTCGGCAAAGCCCTCTACGAAGGGCGCATCACCCTCAAAGACCTCGCGCGATGCTTGCCAAACGCATAATCCCCTGCCTCGACATCCGCGACGGACAGACCGTCAAGGGCATCAACTTCGTGGGACTGCGCCAGGTCGGCGATCCCGTGGAGCTGGGTGCGAAATACGCCGCCGAAGGGGCCGACGAACTGGTCTACCTCGACATCAGCGCCTCGGAGGAGGGACGCCGCACCTTCACGGAGCTGGTCGCGCGCATCGCCGCGCGCATCGACATCCCGTTCACCGTCGGAGGCGGCATTTCGTCGGTCGACGACGCCTCCAGGCTGCTCGACGCCGGAGCCGACAAGATCACCCTCAACAGCGCCGCCGTGGCCAACCCCGCGCTGATCGACGCCATCGCCGCCAGATACGGCTCGCAGTTCGTCGTCGCGGCCATCGACGCCCGGACCGTCGACGGCCGCTGGGTCGTCACGACCCACGGAGGCCGACGCCCCACCCAGCGCGAACTCTTCGCCTGGGCCGCCGAGGCCGCCGACCGCGGCGCGGGCGAAATCCTCTTCACCTCGATGGACCACGACGGCACGAAGAACGGCTACCCGTGCGACACCTTCGCGCGGCTGGCGGAACTGCCCGTCCCGATCATCGCCTCGGGCGGCGCGGGCACGGCGGACCACATCGCCGACGTGCTGACCCTCGGCCGTGCCGACGCGGCGTTGGCCGCCAGCATCTTCCATTACAACGAGATTCCGATACCCGTATTGAAGCGGGAGTTGAAGAAACGCAACATAAACGTCAGATTATAAAACCACTATGAAAATCGAAGGAAAACCGTTTTCGGCGTTCGACGCCGCAAAACTCCCCGGCGGACTCGTCCCCGCCGTCATTCAGGACGACCGCACCCTCCAGGTCCTCATGCTGGGCTACATGAACCGCGAAGCCTATGAAAAAAGCCTCGCCGAAGGCCGCGTCACGTTTTACAGCCGCTCGCGCCAGCGTCTCTGGACCAAGGGCGAGACCAGCGGCAACTGGCTCGACATCGTGTCGGTGGCCGCCGACTGCGACTGCGACACGCTGCTCATCCGCGTCATCCCCCACGGCCCGACCTGCCACACGGGGTCGAAAACCTGCTTCGGAGAGGCCGTGCCCGAAACCGAAGGTTTCATCCGCTACCTGCAAAGCGTCATCCGGGGACGTCACGCCGAGATGCCCGAAGGCTCCTACACCTCGAAGCTCTTCAACCGCGGCGTGAACAAGATCGCGCAGAAGGTCGGCGAGGAGGCTGTGGAGACCGTCATCGAGGCCGTGGCCCAGAACCGCGAGGCGATGATCTACGAGGCTTCGGACCTCGTCTACCACCTGCTCGTGCTGCTCGAAGCCACCGGATGCTCGATCGCCGACCTCGAAAAAGAGTTGGCGCGCAGGCACTCCTGACCCCTCCCGGAAGCGTTCCGACACCCGGAAAAGCCGCTTCGGGCGAAAGAATGTAACGAATTGTTTGCTTTTTTCGCCCGAAGCGCTTATTTTTGCAATCGAACACCGTCAGCATCAGCGTCAAAGACTGCATGAAAACCGTAATCACATCCGAATACGAAGCCCTGTTCCGCCAACATTTCCGGCTGGCGACACTCTATGCCGAACGCATCGTCGGTTCGGCCCACGAAGCCGAGGACATCGTGCAGGAGGTCTTCATCGCGCTGCTCGACGTCGATTTCAGCCAGATCCGCCAGAAGGAGAGCTATCTCTACCGCTGCGTGCGCAACGCGGCGCTCGACCACCTGCACGCCCGGATGAAGAACCGCTTCTACGACATCAACTCGAAGGAGACGGTGCGCCTGGCCGCCGAAGAGAACGCCCCCGGCGACGAACAGGCTATGATCGAGCAGATTGCGGCCATCTACCGCCGGATCGAGGCGCTGCCCGAACAGGGACGCCGCATCTTCAAGATGATCTGCATCGAGCACAAAAGCTACGTCGAGACGGCCCGCCTGCTTTCGCTCTCGCTCCACACCGTGAAGACCCACATGTCGCGCTCGTTCAAAGCCCTGCGCAAAATATCGATGTTCTTCCTCACGCTTTTTTAGGTCCCGGACAGCCGGAGTCCGCCCCCCCCCGAATCCGATTTTAATCCGACCCGATTTCGCCCCACCGCACCGAAAGGACGAAATCCCGATTCCGCTTTTGTGTTACAATCCGTAACCCACCTGCAAATTTTTCACAAAAAAACGCCGGCATTGTATGTCCGGCGTTCGTTTTTTCGGTCTATTCCATAGGAAACGTTGTTTCCGGCCACACCGACCAACCTGAAAACACGGAAAACGACATGAGTTTCGAAAACCAGATCAAAGAAATACTCAAAGCCCGCCTCGAGGGAACCGCCACCGAAGAGGAACTGGCGATCCTCCGGGAGTGGCTCGACCGCTCGCCGCAGAACCGGGAGTTGGCGGAACTGCTGGAGGAGTCGGCGGAGAACCTTCCGCTGCTGGGCCGGATATACGGCTACGACGAACAGCGCGTATGGGGCAACATCCGCAAGGCGGCCCGCAAGCGCCGGATGCGCATGCTGGCTGCCACGGCCCGGAAATACGCGGCGGTCGCCGCCGTGGCGGCGCTGCTGGCCGGCGGCGGCTGGTGGACGCTCGGCCGCCGGGCCGAACGGCTCGCACGGCAGGCTTACATCGAGCAGCTGACGCCCGGGGTGCGGGGCGCCGTGCTGACCCTTTCGTCGGGCGAGAACGTCGCGCTCGAAGCGGGCGGGCGGCGGATGCTCGTCGAACAGGACGGCACGCGCCTCGAGATCGCCGGCGAGGAGCTGGCCTACCACAAGGTGGAGGCCGAGCAGGAGATTCCGATGACGAACACCGTCACCGTACCGCGCGGCAAGGAGTTCTCGCTCCGCCTCTCGGACGGCACGCAGGTATGGCTCAACTCCGAGTCGAGCCTCGTCTTCCCGGTCCGCTTCGGCGACGGGCCGCGCGAGGTGACCGTGACGGGCGAAGCCTACTTCGACGTGGCGCACGACGCCTCGCGGCGGTTCGTGGTCCACGCCGACACGGTTTCCGTAAGCGTCTACGGCACGGCGTTCAACATCTCGTCCTACGCCGACGAGGGCGCGATCGAGACCACGCTCGTGAGGGGCAGCGTCGAGGTGCGGAGCGGACACCGCCGCGCAATGCTCCAGCCGGGCCAGCAGGCCCGCGTGGGGCGCGAAGGGGCTATCTTCGACGTGCGGCAGGTCGCCGCCGAAGATTACGCCGCCTGGACCCGGGGACTGTTCACCTTCAACGACGAGACGATCGCCTCGATATGCCGCAAACTCTCGCGCTGGTACGGCGTGGAGATCGTCCCGCGGGGCGTCGACGCCGACAAGGTGCGCTACACGGGCGTCGTGAAACGCTACGAAACCTTTGCCGAAATGGCCCGTCTGCTGGCGCGCACCGATCAGATACGCGCCGATGTCGAGGAGGGGAAGATCGTGCTCTGCATCGACCGTGACGACGATTGATGCCGGTTAGTTGGGAAGCCGCCCGACGGGGCGGCATTCGTGTCACTTAAAACACAGCTATTATGAGGAAACTTTACCTATCAGTATCACACCGAAGGCCATGGCTTGCCGTATGCATGTGGCTGCTGGCGATTTCCGTCTGGGACGCGCCCCGGCAGGCGACGGCGAGCGAAGCCTACCAGCAGCGCAGGGAACGCATCTCCGTATCGTTCCGCAACGCGTCGCTGGCCGAAGTTCTCCAACGGATCAAACAGCAGACGGGATATTACATCCTCTATAATAGCGACGCCGTGCGGGGAATCGGCGGCATCTCCTTCAGCAAGGCCGACGCCCCGGTGCGCGAAGTGCTCGACGAAGCGCTGCGCGGCACGCGGCTCGAATACTCGATCGACGACGACACGATCGTGATCCGTGTCCGAAGCGGGGGGGGGAACGCCTCCGCCCCGCAGAAAGCCCCGGACAAGGTCGTCAGCGGACGTGTGACGGACACGGCCGGCGCGCCGCTCGTGGGCGTGAACATCCTGATCCAGGGGACCGCCACGGGAGTCGTGTCGGGGTCCGACGGAGGATTCTCGATCCGCATGCCCGAGGGCCGCGACAACCTGATCTTCTCCCACATCGGCTACGTCTCGCAAACGCTTCCCTCGGCACAGACCAGACTGGTCAGGCTGGTGCAGGACGAACAGGAGATCGAAAACGTCGTGGTGACCGGCATCTTCACCCGCAAGAAGGAGAGCTACACGGGTTCGGCCACGACCATCACGTCGGGCCAGCTGGCCCGCGTGAGTAACCGCAACGTCTTCGAGAGCCTGAAAAACATCGAGCCATCGCTCTACATCATGGACAACACGCTGATGGGCTCCGACCCCAACACGCTGCCGGACATGCAGCTGCGCGGTATCACCACCTTCCCCTCGGAATCCACGGGCGTCAATATCAAGGGCAACTACCAGAACCGCCCCAACCAGCCGCTGTTCATCCTCGACGGGTTCGAAACCACGGCCGAGAAGGTGATGGACATGGACATGACCCGTATCGAGAGCATCACCATCCTCAAGGACGCCGCGGCCAAGGCGCTCTACGGCTCGAAGGCCGCCAACGGCGTCATCGTCATCGAGACCAAACGCCTGGCCGGCAATCAGGAGCTGGTGACCTACACCGGAAGCATCGAGGTGTCGATGCCCGACCTGACGAGCTACAACCTCTGCAACGCCTGGGAGAAGCTCGAGGCCGAGCGCATCGAGGGCGTCTACACCTCGGCGAATCCCCAGACGCAGGTGGATCTCACCAAACGCTACAACGCACTCAAAGCGCAGGTGCTCGGCGGACTGGACACCTACTGGCTCGCAAAACCCCTGCGCACGGGCGTCGGCCACAAACACACCCTCTCGGTCGAACTGGGCGACAGCCGCAAGCTGCGGGCGATGATCGACTTCTCGTACAACAACGTGGCGGGCGTGATGAAGGGTTCGGAGCGCACGGTGCTCTCGGGCGACGTGAACGTTTCGTACCGCAAGAAAAACTTCCTGTTCCGCAACATATTGAGCGTCAGCAACACCAGGAGCGACAACTCGCCGTGGGGCGATTTCGGGGACTACGCCCGGATGAATCCTTACTGGAGCGCCGTCGATCCCCAGACGGGCCAGATCGCCCGCTGGGCCTACGACGAAGTGGCCAACCCGATGTACGACGCCACGCTCGGAACGCTCGACCGCGAGACCTACACCAGCGTGACGGACAACTTCTACGCCGAATGGCAGGCCACCGAGGCGCTGAAACTCACCGCCCGCCTCGGCATCGCCGTAAAGCGCAGCGACGCCGACGAATTCTATCCGGCCAAGCATTCGAAATTCGCCACCTCGGCCTACGAAAGCACGAGCATGCAGCTGCGCAAAGGCTCCTACCAGCTCGACAACGGCAAGAGCAGCGACATTTCGGGCGAAATCTACGCCAACTACGCCAAAAACTGGGGCAGACACTACCTCTACGTCAACGCCGGCGGCCGGATCGCCGAAAACACGTACAGCGCCTACCAGCACTACGCCGAGGGATTCCCCAACAGCCAGACGGCCGACATCACCTTCGCCCGGCAGTACGCCCAGGACAAAAAGCCCGTCGGCATCTCGTCGATCACGCGCGAAATCAGTTTCCTGGGAACCGCGTCGTACAGCTACGACGACCGTTACAACGTCGACCTCACGTTCCGCGAAAGCGCCTCGTCGCTCTACGGCGCCGACAACCGCTGGTCGTCGGCATGGAGCGCCAGCGTGGCGTGGAACCTCCACAACGAACCCTTCCTGCGCGATCAGGACGTTTTGAAACAATTCAAGATCCGCGCCTCGGCCGGACTGACGGGCAACCAGAACTACGACACCAACGAAGTGCTGGCCACCTATCTCTACTACACCGGGGCCACCTACCACGGACAGACGGGCGCCTACCTCTCGAAGATGCCCAACCCCGCCCTCAAATGGGAACAGCGCATGGACTACAACGTGGGCGCCGACATTACGATCCACCGCGCAACGATCGCCTTCGACTACTACAACTCGGTGACCGAGAACATGCTCACCGACGTGGCAATCCCCATCTCCACGGGTTTCGACACCGTGAAGGACAACCTGGGCAAGGTCCGCAACCGCGGCATCGAGGCCAAATTGAGCTATACGCTCTGGCAGGGCAAACAGGGCTTTTTCAACCTCTTCGGCTCGATCGCCTATAACAAGAACATCATCATCAACCTCTCCGAAAGCCTCAAGGCCTACAACGAAAAGATGATGGCCCAGGCGCAGGACAAGAGCAACTCGACGCCCGTGCTGATCTATCAGGACGGAATGCCGATGAACGCCATCTGGGCCGTGCCGTCGCTGGGCATCGACCCCACGACGGGTCAGGAAATCTACGTCAGGAAGGACGGCACGCTGACCTACGAGTACGACGCGCAGGATCAGGTCGTGGCCGGCATCAGCGACCCCAAGTACCGCGGCAACTTCGGCTTCGCGGCCGAATACAAGGGCTTCGGGTTAAGCGCCACCTGCACCTTCCTCGGCGGCGGGCAGCGGTACAACACCACGCTGGTCAACAAGGTCGAGAACGTCGACATCCACTACAACGTCGACCGCCGCGTGCTCTACGGCCGCTGGCAGACTCCGGGCCAGAACGCCATGTTCAAGAAACTCGGCTCCTACACCGACGAAAACGGCAAGCAGCACGACGAAAAGACCCGGGCCACGACGCGCTTCGTGCAGGACAACAACGAGCTGACGTTCTCGTCGCTGAGCCTCTATTACGAGTTCAACCCGCGGCTGATCAGCAAAATCCGCCTCAAGCGGCTCAAGCTGGCCTTTTACATGAACAACATCGCCACGCTCTCGTCGATCCGCATCGAGCGCGGCACGACCTATCCCTTCGCACGGAGCATGTCGCTCCAGCTGACCGGAACCTTCTAACACAAACCACCGAAGCCATGAAAAACAGCATCAAATACCTCCTTCTGTCCGCCGCAGCCCTCGCAGCCGTCTCGTGCGAGAGCTGGCTCGACGTGACGCCCCCGTCGGAAATCCGCGCCGAGGACCACTACTCCTCGGCCGAAGGCTTCCAGCAGACGCTCATCGGCTGCTACCTCGCCATGGGCGAAACCGACCTCTACGGCGAAAACCTGACGTGGCACATGGTCGAAATGCTGGGCCGCCAGTACGACGCCCGCAAGAACACCGCCGCGGACGACTACGACCTCGACCGCTACAACTACAAAACCACGAAATCCACCGAAGTGATCGAAAAGGTCTGGGAGAAATCCTACTCGGTGATCGCCAACGTCAACGACGCCCTCGACCACATCGACCGCCGGAAGGACGGACTCGACTCGGTCAACTACCGCATCATCAAGGGCGAACTGCTCGCCGTGAGGGCCTACATCCACTTCGACCTGATACGCCTGTTCGGGTGCAGCGACCTGGCCGGACGCACCGACCTGGAGAGCCGTCACACGGTCCCCTACCTGACGAGCGTCGACAAGGACGCGGCGCCGCAGCTGACCTACGCCGAGACGCTCCGCCGCATGATCGCCGACCTCACGGAGGCCGCCCGCCTGCTGGAGATCGACCCCATCCGGGCCAGGTATCCCGAAAGCATCTATACCGAAGCCAACGTCGACAAATTCTACGATTACCGCTACATGCACCTGAACTACTTCGCCGTCAAGGCCCTGCTGGCGCGCGTCTGCATGTGGGAAGGCAGCGACGAAAACAAACACACCGCGTTGCTGGCCGCCCTCGAAGTGATCGACGACCCGGCATCGGTCGGAATCGCCGGCGGGCTGACGCTGCGCACGTTCACCGACTCCGCCAAGGCCCCCACGACCGAGATGTGCTTCCCGAGCGAACATATCTTCGCGCTCGGCGTCACGGACATGGCCAAGAAGATCGCAAGCAACCTCAACCGCGAATATTCGGAACAGGACCGCCAGTACCGCACGCTGTGCATCAAGAACTCGGTCGCCGACGATCTTTTCGAAATCAAGGGCGCCGGCATCTCCGACTGCCGCTACAAACAGCTCTACCACAACACCGACTACTGGCCCGAGGGGACCAAGACCCCTTCGAAGCTCTATCAGCAGACCTCGACGGGCGCCGACTACCGCCACAAGGACCTGATGCCGCTGATCCGCCTGCCGGAGATGTACTACATCGCCGCCGAGTGCCGCATCTCCGGTCCGGACAAGGACCTCGGCGAAGCCCGCAGCCTGTTGCAGGAGGTGCGCAAGGCCCGCGCGGTCTACGAAGAACTGGATGCCGACCTCGACGAGGCGGGCCTGATGGCCCAGCTCGAAAAGGAGTACCGCAAGGAGTTCATCTGCGAAGGCGTGGTCTTCTATTTCTACAAGCGGCTGGGCTACGAGAAACTGCCCCGCCAGAGCGACGTGATGAGCGGCAGCAAGGTCATCGACGACGCCGTCTACATGCTGCCCTACCCCGATTTCGAAATACAGTCGGGACGCGTACAGTAAGTCGAACGATTAATTGTTGAGAAGCATGAAAAAACTGATCTGCATACTGCTGGCCGCGGCGACGGCGGCCGGCTGCGAAAAGGACGACCCGACACGCTACGACATGTCGCAGGGAAGGGTCTGCTTCCCGGGGGCTGCGCCCAACGAAACGGCCGAATATCCCGGATACTCGAATTCCGACAGCACGTTCTACGCCTCGATGACCTTCAAGCAGCAGCCCGAAGGGGTCGCCGAGGCGGTGATCGAGGTCCCGGTGAAACTCATCGGCGGGGCCTCCGGCTCCGACCGGAAAATCGGCGTCCGCGTTCTCGAAGAGGGAACCACGGCGCAGCCCGGACAGTACGAAATCCTCGGCGCGGAGGTTCCGGCCGGGAAGACCTACGGCGCCATCCGCATCGAGGTCGCCAAATCGGCCGAACTCGACACGCAGCAGCGCGAACTGACGCTCTGCCTGACCGATTCGCCCGACCTCCGGGTGGGACCGGACCGCTACCTGAAAGCCAACGTCTCGTGGCACAACATGCTGCCGCGGCCCGCGACGACCAAGCAGTGGTCCACCTACAACGCCTTCATCGAATCGGAGGCATCTTCGGGCAGCTCGTCGACGGAGGCTTACAGCCAGGCCGGCCACCAGCTGCTGCTGGACATCTTCGGCTGGGAGGTGTTCCCCGACTGGGGACCCGATTACAGCTACTACATCGACGCCTGGCGCGCCAGGGCACAGGCCTGGTACGACGAATGGAAGGCCGCCAACCCCGGGCAAAAACGCATCCACGAATCAGGCTCCATGAAGGGCCGGGAGGTAACGATCCGCACCAAGTAAACGACGAACGACCATGAGAAAACACACCCTATATCTGTTGCTGGCAGGCTGGGGCCTGCTCGCCGCGTCGTGCTACGACGACAAAAGCACGTTGCAGACCACCCATATCCCGCCCGTGGAGATCGAAGTGCCGGAAGCCATCGCCTCGCAGCTGACGGTGGTGCACAACGCACGGCTCGACATCACGGGCATCCGCATCACCAAAGACGGCCGGGAGAATCCCGAGGAGCTTACCTACGAATGGACGGTGAGTCAGACCGACAACGACTCGGAGGCGATTTCGCTCGCCACGACGCGCGAGTTCCACGAAGTGATCGACCTGCCGATCTCCTCGAAAGGCTACCTGTTCCTGCTGACGGTCACCGACACCGCCCACGACCTGAAGTACCAGTACAAGTGGACGCTCATCGTGACGGCCCAATTCAACGAAGGGCTTGTGGTGGCCTACACCCGGGACGGAACCACCTCGGACCTGGGACTGATCATGCACCCGCAGCTGACCGAGACCTACTCGGGCGCGGAGCAGGGAACCGTCGAAAAGGAGCTGATCAGCCGGCGCAACGGCAGTCCGTTCCCCTCGGCGGTCACCCACATGCTCTACACCTACGACAAAACCGACAAGAAAAACATCCTCTGGGTGTCGACCGACGACGACCTGATGCGCGTGGAGACCGATTATTACGAAATCCTGGGCCATAAGGAGGATGCGTTCGTCTACCTGCCCGGAAAGCTCGACATCCGGAGCCTGCTCAACACCTACCAGTGCACGATGATCCTCAACGACGGCGACATTTACGAAACGCTGCTCAGCCGCGGCCGGATCTCGACGCCCGTCAGCGGAACCGAAACCATGACCGTCGACAACGGCGTCGTTTCGGCCCACTCCGCTCCGGGCAGCACCCGCAAACCCAGCACGATCTTCTACAACCGGGAACAGGGCAAGTTCTGCTACGGCTACAACCAGACGTTCTACGCCTGCGGCAGCGTGGGTTCGTCGCCCTTCGACCCGGGGAACGCCCCCGGCCTGCGGTGCATCGCGGGCGGCATCAGCATCGACAACGCCACCCACACCCTGCTGATGCGGAAAGCCGACGGCAACCATGCGCTCTACACCTTCGGCAACTACTCCGCTTCGGCCGGCGCACCCGCCGCCAAGCTGATCTACGACATCCCCGCGGAGGCCAACGCCCTCATCGCCGAAGCCGTGAGCTTCGTCTTCTCGCGATTCGACCCGATCCTCTACATCGCCACCCGCAGCGCCATCTACAAGGTGATCTTCACGACGGGCAGCGTCAATTTCGACCCGGCGCCCGTCTTCACGGCCCCTGCGGGCGAGCACATCACCCTGGCCCGTCTCTACCTGCAAGGCTACTACGCCATGGAGAACTACGACGGCTCGTCGACCCTTCCGAGCAACGCCTCGCTGGCATGGAGCAGCCGCGCGGTGACGGTGGTCACCTCGAAGGACGACGGGAACGACAAGATACACGTCGTGCCGCAGATCAACTTCGGCAGCGGACAGCTCGACCAGCCGAACGCGCTGGTGTTCGACGGCTTCGGCAAGATACTCGACTTCACCGTCGCCGGGCTTTACAAGTAGCCCGCACCGGCGTCGAAACACGCCCCATGCCGCAGATGTTTTCAGAGCGTCTGCGGCATTTTTTTACTTTTTTGATTATATTTGCCTCGGTTTCACCCCCGAAAAGCGGCGGAAACCGCCCAAAACAAAAAAGCATCAGGACGGACCCGACAAATGCACAGCGAATCCAAACGGTATGATTTCGAACGGCTCTACATCGACTGCCAACCCCGGCTGACGGCCTATGCGCTGCGGTTCGTCAACAACCCCATCGAGGCGCAGGACCTGGTTCACGACTGCTTCATGGCGCTGTGGGACCGGCAAGCCCCCCTCGACCCCGAAGAGGCCCGCATGCTGCTGTTCGCCATGACCCGCAACCGATGCCTCAATTACCTGAAGCACAAAAGCATCGTCGACAAATACACGATCAGCTGCCTGGCCCGGGCGAAAATCGGGGAGGAGCGTCTTTACAACTACGATTTCTCCTTCGCCGAAAACGGGCATCCCTACCTGTACCAGGAGTTGGAACAGCAGATACAGCGCATCATGGACTCGCTGCCCGAACGCTGCCGCGAAGTGTTTTTCCTCAGCCGGTTCCAGGGGTTGAAGAACCGGGAAATAGCCGAACGGCTCCACATCTCCCTGCATACGGTCGAGCGGCACATCCAGCGCGCCCTGCGCATCTTCGCCGAAGCCCTCGAACGCGAACAATCCATTTACCTGCAAATACTGATCCTCGCCTGGCTGATGAACCAGCCGTCCTGAAGCCTTCCAGAGGCGAATTTCAAAAAATATGCGATTTTTTCCGGAACCGGGGGGGGGTAAAATCCGCCCCGATTGTTGTATGTATGTATGCGTACAACAACCGACCCCATGAACGAAAGCCTGAAAGAACTCGCCGTCCGCTATTTCGAAGGACCCATCGCCCCCGAAGAAGAGTGCGAACTCTTCGGATTCCTCGCCGCCTCGCCGGAAAACGCCGCCCTGATGCGCGAATGGGAACGCGAATGGAAGCAACGGCACGTGCCGTCGGCCGACGTCCTCCGTTCGCTCGCCCGGCTCAACGGAAAAATAGAACGGCGCGAGAACCGAATCCGCGCCCGCCGGCGCTGGCTGCGGTTCTCGGCGGCAGCAGCCGTGCTCATCCTGATCTCGGCCTTCACCACCCGGCACCTCATACACACCGAAGACCCCGTGCAAATGTTCTCCGTACAGGCTCCCCAGGGAACCAACAGCCGCATATCGCTGCCCGACGGCAGCCAGGTGTGGCTCAACGCCGGATCGACCCTGAACTACCGGTCGGATTTCAACCGCTCGTCGCGCGACATCGGCCTTTCGGGCGAAGCCTACTTCGAGGTGGCCCGCAACGCCGACCTCCCCTTCCGGGTGCAGGCCCGGGGCTGCACGTTCACCGTGCTGGGCACCCGGTTCAACATCTCGGCCTACGACGAAGACCCCGACGTATTGGCCGCGCTGATGGAAGGCTCGCTGCAATTCGAATCGTCCCGCAGCACGGAAACGATGGTTCCGGGCGACCTGATCACCTACGACTGCCGGACGATGGAGGCGTCGCGCAGGCAGGTCGACACCGACCAGTTCCGCAGCTGGATCGACGGCATCATCCGCTACGACGCGATCTCCCTCCCGGCCCTGCTCCGGCGGCTCGCCCGCGAATACGACGTGAAGATCGAACTCTGCACCGACGCGTTCGACGACAAGACCTTCCGCATATCAATCACCGAGGCGCAGGACATCGAATCAATCATGGGCGGGTTGTGCGACATCCTGCCGATCAGCGTCAGGCGCGACACCTGCGGTTACCGCGTCGACAGCCGCCCCCGAAAAACCGAACCCTGAAAAAACTTCTTTCCAAACAAACCTAAATCTTAAAACTTATGCATGTAAATCTCCTATTCAAGAAGATTGCAGCGTTGATCCCGTGCCTGCTGCTGACAGTCGCCCTCAACGCGCAAACCGTCACCAAAGCCTTCCGGAGCGTTCCGCTGAAAACGGTGCTGGAAGAGGTGGAGCGGCAAACCGGCTACTCGATCCTCTTCGAAAACGAGGACGTCGACGTCAGCAGGCCGGTCACGGCAACGTTCAAGGACGCGACGCTTCAGACCGTGCTCGACACGGTGCTCGACAAATCGCTGCGCTATACCGTCAAAGGGGGGGGGGAAACTGGTCACCATCTCCCGCCGCTCGCCGGTCTCCGCCCCGACGGCCCCGAACGGGGAGATGACCGTCGCCGGAACGGTCATCTCCTCGGCCGACAACCAGCCCATCGTCGGAGCCAACATCTATGTTGAGGGCACGAACGTCGGCACGACCACCGACGCCGGCGGCAACTACAAACTGACCGTGCCCGCTTCGGCCAAGACGGTCACCGTTTCGTTCCTGGGCTACGACACCAAGAAAATTTCCGTCCGGGACATCCACCTCTTCAAACTCATCACGCTGGCCGACGCTTCGAACAAACTCGAAGACGTGGTGGTGGTCGGCTTCGGCGTGCAGAAGAAAGAGTCGCTCGTGGGCGCCGTGCAGTCGGTCAAGCCGAGCGACCTGCAAACCTCGTCGAGCAACCTCTCGACCTCGTTCAGCGGCAAGATCGCCGGCGTGATCGCCGTGCAGAAATCGGGCGAGCCGGGCGCCGACGGCGCCAATTTCTGGATCCGCGGAATCTCGACCTTCGGATCGGGACAGTCGCCGCTGCTGATCCTCGACGGCGTGGAAATCACCAACCAGATGCTCAACAACATCCCGCCCGAGACCATCGAGTCGTTCTCGGTGCTCAAGGACGCCACGGCCACGGCCCTCTACGGTTCGCGCGGAGCCAACGGCGTGATGATCATCACCACGAAAAACGGCCGCGACTCGGAGAAAATGACCATCAACCTGCGCGCCGAGTTCGGCGCCTCGGCCCCGACCCGCGTTCCGAAGGTCGCCGACGGCATCACCTACATGGAGACCTTCAACGAGGCCCGCACCACGCGCGGCGAAAAGCCCTATTACAGCAACGAGAAGATCATGGGAACCAAACTGGGACTCGACCCCTACGTCTACCCCAACGTCGACTGGTACGACATGCTGTTCAAGGACTGCACCTTCAACCAGAACTTCAACTTCAACATGACGGGCGGAGCCAAGAAGATCGACTACTTCCTCAACGCCTCGGTCTACAACGAGAACGGCATCATGCGCAAGCCCGAAGCCTCGAAATTCGACACCAACATCAACGCCCAGAAATACCTGTTCCAGGCCAATGTCTCGGCCGACGCCACCAAGACCACCCGCGTATCGCTGAAGATGAACACCCAGCTGCACTACCGCCACGCCCCGATCCAGAGCGTCTCTGACCTCTTCGCCTACGCCATGACCGGCATGCCCTGCGAATTCCCCGCGACGCTGCCCGGCGAGGAATCGGACACGTTCGTGCGCTTCGGAACCAACAACGCCTGGAACAGCGGCTTCTTCACCAACCCCTACGCCCAGCTGTGCCGCGGCTACGGCGACCAGTTCCGCGGCCACTTCACCTCGGCGCTGACCGTCAACCAGAACCTCGACTTCATCACCAAGGGCCTGAGCGCAACGGGCATGGCGACCTTCTACAACCGCGTCTACTCGGCCGTCTACCGTTCGTTCACGCCGTTCATGTACCAGCTGACCGACTACAATATCGACGAGGCGGGCAATTACAGCTACACCAGCAACTCGACCAACACCGGAACCACCTACCTGGGCACGACGCGCGGCAAGGACGGTTACCGCGAGCTGGCGTTCCAGGCCAAGATCGACTACGCCCGCACGTTCGGCAAACACGATGTCGGAGCGACGATCGTCTACATGCAGAAGGAGCGCAACATGAACATCTCGGACGAGCAGGAGTACGCCGCGCTGCCCTACCGCCAGCAGGGACTCGCCGGACGCGTCACCTACGGCTTCGACAAACGCTACCTGTTCGAAGCCAACTTCGGCTACAACGGCTCGGAGAACTTCGCCGCGGGCAAACGCTTCGGATTCTTCCCGTCGGTGGCCGTGGGCTGGGTGATTTCGAACGAGCCGTTCTGGAAGGGGATCAAGGAACAGGTCAACCTGTTCAAACTCCGCGCTTCGTACGGACTGGTCGGCAACGACGTGATCTCGAAGGATTATGCGGACCGCTTCCCCTACCTCACGACCGTCGACATGGGACAGGGCTACGACGTCTATATCGGCAACAACTTCGAGCGTAAGTACGGTCCCATCCTCTCCGTCTACGGCAACCCCAACGCCACGTGGGAGGAGAGCCGCAAACTCGACATCGGCGTGGAGATCGGCCTGTTCGACAGCCTGAACATCATCTTCGACTGGTTCAAGGAGAAACGCTCGGGCATCTTCATGCAGCGCACGTCGCTGCCCTCGACCTTCGGCATGTCGGGCATCACGCCGTGGGCCAACATCGGCAAGGTCGACAACAGCGGCGTCGACATCTCGGTCGACTACAACAAGGCCTTCTCGAAGGACCTGATCCTCTCGCTGCGCGGCACGTTCACCTACGCCCACAACGAGATCGTCGAAATGGACGAACCCAAATACAAATGGGCCTACCAGTACAAGGCCGGACATCCGATCAACTCGATCCAATGCCTGATCGCCGAAGGGCTTTTCAGGGACGAGGAAGAGATCGCCTCCTCGCCCTCGCAGGACATCTACGCCACGACCTACCCCATCCGCCCGGGCGACGTGAAATACCGCGACCTGAACGATGACAAGATCATCGACGACAACGACATGTGCTGGACGGGCAACCCGACCGTCCCGGAGATCATCTACGGATTCGGCTTTTCGCTCAAATACAAGGGATTCGACTGCTCGGCCTTCTTCCAGGGACAGGGCAAGGTGTCGATCCTCATGTACAACTACCACCCCTTCGCGACAGCCGCGACGCCCGGTTCGGGACTGATGCAGTGGATCGCCGACGAACACTGGAGCGAGGACGACCCCAATCCCAAGGCTCTCTACCCGCGCCTGTCGCCGCTGTGGAACAACAACAACACCAAGGCCAGCACGCTCTACGTGCGCAACGGCAAGATGCTGCGCCTGAAGACCGCCGAGATCGGCTACACCTACAAGAAAATGCGCGTCTACGTCTCGGGAACCAACCTGCTGACCTTCGCCCCGTTCAAGTACTGGGACCCCGAAAAGGGTTCGGGCAACGGCCTGGGATACCCGCTCCAGCGGACGTACAACCTCGGATTCCAGTTCAATTTCTAACCCAAACACAGCAAAAGACCATGAAAAAGATAATCTTCGCACTTTCACTGCTGCTGCTATGCTCCTGCTCCTACCTCGACGTGGTGCCCGAAGGCAAAGCCACCGAAGAGGATATCTGGAAAACGGAGGAGCAGGCCGAGAACTACCGCTACTACATGCAGACCTACATGCCCAACCTGATCGGGTACGACTGGTCGCCCGACCAGTTCGCCGGCGACGACTTCATCACCGGAGCGCGCGGCACGACCTACTATTTTTCGAGCAAGAGCCTGCTCTACGGCGAGGAGAACGCCAACCTGACCTATTTCGGCCGCTGGGCCCCGAACTGCACCAGCGGCGGCACGAACTACGACATCTACCGCGGCATACGCTACTGTTTCTACCTGCTGGACAACATCTACAAAGTTCCCGCAGTCTCGCAGGAAAACGCCGACCGCTACGCGGGCGAAGCGTGGTTCCTCGTGGGATATTACCACCAGTGCCTGCTCGAATACTACGGACCGATCGTACTGGTCAAGAAGTTCATTCCCATCGACGCGCCCGAATCGGAGATCCTCACTCCGCGGACGCCTTACGACGAGTGCGTGAAGTACATCGCCGAGTGTTACGACCGGGCCGCCGGGCTGCTGCCCGACGTGGTCGGCGAGTCCGAACTGGGACTTCCCACGAAAATGGCCGCGCTCAGCTACAAGGCCCGCCTGCTGCTCTACGCCGCCTCGCCGCTGGTCAACGGCAATCCCGACTACATAGGGTTCAACAACCCCGACGGCACGCCCCTGATGAGCACGACCTACGATCCGGAAAAGTGGAAACGGGCGCTGGACGCGGCAGCGGCGGCGATCGCCCTCGCGGACGAGATCAATCCCGACACGAAAAAGCCGAAATACGACCTCTACACCTCGGCCGATTCGAGCCTGCCCGACGACGAACGCGGCCGCAAGAACTACCACGACACCTTCGTCGAAGAGCCTTGGAACGGAGCCGAATTCATCCTGGCCAAAGGCGCGCAGAGCGGCATTCAGGCTTTGCAGCGCTACGGCGGACCGCGTTCGATCAAGGGCAACATGTCGAAAGGCTGGAAAACGACTCTCGTGCCGACGATGGAGGCCGTCGAGATGTACTACACCAAGAACGGGCTGCCGCTCGACGTCGACCCGCTGACCAAGGACGAGGACCTGTACAGCGTCGCCCCGGGCGACAACACCGCCCGCCTGCACCGCAACCGCGAACCCCGCTTCTACGCCTCGATCGGTTTCGACCGCGGCACGTTCGAGATCGACGACAAAATCCTCACGCTCCAGCTCCGCGGCGGCGAACTGCACGGCTCGACGCTCAAGGAGACCGACGAATACCAGAGCTGCACGGGTTACCTCTGCCAGAAATGGATTCACAAATCGAGCACCTACAACCAGTCGAAGAACTCCTACAACTACCGCAAATACGCCTATCCCTACCTGCGGCTTCCGGAACTGTTCTACAACTACGCCGAAGCGGACTTCGAATACAACGGGTCGTTGAGCCCCTTGAGCCTCGAATACCTCAACCGGGTGCGCAAACGCTGCGGGCTGCCCCGCTTCCAGGATTCGTGGGCCTTGGTGGGCGGCATTCCCTCGGGCAGCGAACTGCGCAAGGTGCTGCACCAGGAGCGTTCGATCGAATTCCTGTTCGAAGGACGCCGTTTCCACGACCTGCGCCGCTGGAAGGAGGCTCCCGAGGTGATGAACAAGGAACCCCGCTCGTGGAACCGGGACGGCAAGACCCAGGAGGATTTCTACCAGGTGATCCCGGCCAATCAGGGAGGCCGCGTCCGCGTCTTCGAAGCGCCGAAGAGCTACTGGCTGGCCATTCCCATGAGCCAGATCAACAAGAATCCCAACCTGGTGCAGAACCCCGGCTATTAACCCATTGTCACACGCCAAACAACAAGATAAAGAGATGAAAAAACTGCTCTGTTCAATACTCGTCGGCCTGGCCGCACTGTCCGTAACGGGATGCGACGACGACGAAGTGAAAACCCCCGACTTCGCCGTATCGACGGCCCAATGGACCTTCTCCCAACAGGAAGGCATGCAGCGCATGATCGTATCGGCCCCCGGCGCATGGACGCTGACCGGCATTCCCGACTGGATGACCGTGACGCCCGCGGAGGCGGCCGGTCCCTGCGAGATCACGATGACCTACACGACCAACGAAACGGGCGCACCCCGCAAAGCCACGCTGACCGTCACCTGCGGGAACGAAACACGCACCATCGGCGTGGAGCAGGAAACTGTCGTTCCGGAATCTGCGGCCGGTAAAGGCCGCAGGTAACCGCCCGCCACGACCCGTAACCAGAAAAAATGTCACAAATTCATACTGCTGTGACATTTTTTTATGCCTTCCGCGTTCGTTTGCTCCGTTAAAATAATTACTTTTGTAAAAATTCACGAAAGCATTCGCAATCTCTTTCCTTTGCAAAACGAAACTTCCCGTTTTACAAAGGGGACGAACCGGGTGATTTTCGGACACGACAACCGCCAATCAAGAAACCTCTAATATTGAACTTATGAAATCGAACCCAAGCCGCACCCTGTTCCGCACGCTCTTCGCGACGGGACTCATCGCAGCCAGCCTCTGCTCCTGCTGCCCCAAACACAACACCCTCACCCAGGCCGAAATCGCCGACGGCTGGCAGCTGCTCTTCGACGGCAAAAGCCTCGACCAGTGGAAAGACTTCAACGGAGACTCGCTCACGATGCCCTGGCACGTGGTGGACGGCTGCATCCAGGCCGCCGGCGACGGCAGCGACCTGTCGGGATACATCGTCACCAAAAAGCAGTATGAGAACTTCATCCTCGACTGGGACTGGAAGCTCTCCTACGGCGGCAACAGCGGCATGCTCTACCACGTGGTCGAGAACCCCTATTTCAAGGTTCCCTATGTCACCGGGCCGGAGTACCAGCTGATCGACAACGAAGGCTGGGAGGCCACGAACGCCCCGACCCGGCTCGAGGAGTGGCAGAAACTGGGCGTGGACTACGCCATGCACCTGCCGAATCCCGATTCGCTGCTGGTCAACCCGCAGGGCGAGTGGAACTCGTCGCGCATCGTCTGCGACAACGGCCACGTGGAGCATTGGCTCAACGGCCGCAAGATCCTCGAATTCGAAGCCTGGACCGACGACTGGTTCGCCCGCAAGAACAGCGGCAAATGGGAGACGGCTCCCGAATACGGACTGGCGCACCGCGGCGTGCTGTGCCTCCAGGACCACGGCTACCCCGCTTCGTTCCGCAACCTGAAAATCAAGGAGCTGCCCCGCAAGGCCGGCCGGGAGGTCGAACTCTTCAACGGCCGCGACCTCACGGGATGGGAAGCCTACGGAACCGAGAAATGGTATGTCGACAAGGACGGCCTGCTGGTCTGCGAGAGCGGTCCCGACAAAAAATACGGTTACCTCGCCACGCGCGAATACTACGATGATTTCGACCTGACGGTGGAGTTCAAGCAGCTCGCCAACGGCAACTCCGGCGTCTTTTTCCGCTCGTTCGTCGAGCCGCCGGTGAAGGTCCACGGCTGGCAGTGCGAAGTGGCTCCGAAGAACCACGACACGGCGGGCATCTACGAGTCCTACGGCCGCGGATGGCTGGTGCAGATTCCCGACGAGAAGGAGTCGATTCTCAAGGAGGGGGATTGGAACACGCTGCGGCTGAAGGTCCAGGGCGACCGCGTGCAGACGTGGCTCAACGGCGAGGAGATGGTGGACATCACCGACGCGAAGATCGGCGCCGCGCAGGGACGCATCGCCTTGCAGATTCACGACGGAGGAGGCATCAAGGTCCTCTGGCGCAACATCCGGCTGACGACCCTGTAAACAAACGGCGGTTCCCATCCGACGGAACCGCTGTTTTCTCTACCTATTTTATTGACTGCATCCAAAAAAAAATACAACCTGAAATACTATGAGTAACCGCAGAGATTTTCTGAAAAAGGCAGGCGGGCTGGCGCTGCTGACCATCGTGCCGCGCAGCGTGCTCGGAGGCACCAAATTCGTCGCCCCGAGCGACCAGCTCACGAAGGGCATCATCGGCGTGGGCGGCATCGGCAAGAGCAGCTATCACTTCACCTCCAACGATGCATGCCGCCTGGTGGCGGTCTGCGACGTCGACCGCAAACACCTCGAAAGCGCCATCGCGCTGGGCCGCAAGAAGTTCGACAAGACCCTCGAAAGCTATCACGACTACCGGGATCTGATCACCGACCCCAACGTCGACATCGTACACATCGCCACCCCGCCCCACTGGCACGGCATCATGGCCGTCGAGGCTGCCAAGGCCGGCAAGGACATCTGGTGCGAGAAGCCGATGACGCGCACCATCGGCGAGGGCAAGCGCGTGGTGGAGGCCGTCCGGCAGAACGGACGCATCTTCCGCCTGAACACCTGGTTCCGCTTCAAGGACACCTTCTACGGACTGGGCACGACGGTCGAACCGCTCAAGAAACTCGTCGACAGCGGCCTGCTGGGATGGCCCCTCAAGGTGACCATCTCCGGAGCCACGGGATTCACCTGGAAATTCTTCTGGGTGGGGCAGGAGAACCTCAAGCCCCAATCCGTCCCGGAAGAGCTGGACTACGACATGTGGCTCGGCCCGGCGCCCTACAAACCCTACAACAAACACCGCGTGCACGCCACGTTCCGCGGCTACTGGGACTACGACGGCGGCGGACTCACGGATATGGGACAGCACTACATGGACCCCGTGCAGTACCTGTTGGGCAAGGACGACACCTCGCCCGTGAAGATCGAGGTCGACGCTCCGCAGCAGCATCCCGACGCCGTGGGCATCTGGCGCAAGATCGTATACACCTACGACGACGGCTGTCAGATCGTCCTCGAAGGCGAGGGCTACGAAAGCAAGGGCAAGGTCCCCTACATCGAAGGTCCGCTGGGCAAGGTGTATCAGGGTTTCGAGTGCACGATTCCCGACGTCATGGAGAAGATCGCCGAAATGCCCGACCCCGAACCGCAGAACACCGATTTCCTGGCATGCGTGCGCAACCGCGAGCCTTTCGCCCTCGACGAGCTCAAGGGACACCGCAGCTCCACGCTCGTGAACCTCGGGGCATGCGCCCTGCGCCTGAACCGCACGCTGCATTTCGATCCCGACAAGCAGCTCTTCGTCGGAGACGAGGCCGCAAACCGGCTCATCGACCAGCCGATGCGCACGCCGTGGAAAATCTGATAACGTCCAAAACCTGAAAAAAACATGAAAAAGATATTTATCACCATACTCCTCGCCGCCCTGATGCCCTTCGCAGCCGGTGCGCAGGACGCGCGCCAGCGCACCGCCGAAACGATCGTTGCGGACGCCCTGGCCCAACTCCCGGCCCAGACGCCCAAGGCGTTCGACAGCCTGATGCAGGAACTCGCGGCGACCGGAGCCGACGGAATCCGGATGATGGCCGCCATGCTCGTGCCCGCAGCGGAAGGCAAGAACGCCCCCGTGGAATACGCCATCAACGGGGTGGTGAGCTACGTGACCGCCGCAGGCCGCGAAGAGCTGGCGCGGGAGATCCGCGCCGGACTGACGGACGCCGTCGCCGCCTCGACGGACAAACCCAACCAGGCATTCCTGCTCTCGCAGCTGCAACTATGCGCAACGGCGGCCGAAGCCCCCGTATTCGTGAAATACGCCGCGGACGAATACCTCGCCGACTACGCCGTGCGCGGACTGATCTCCACGCCCGGAACCGACGGGGAGATCCTCGCACTGATCGACGCAAGCCCGGCCCCGGACGCCCTGCTGGCCTATGCCGCCGCGGAGAAGCGCCTTGCGGCCGCAGAGCCCGCGCTGCTGAAATGGGCCGCAGACCCCAAGGCCGGCACGCCGACGAAAGAGGCTGTCTATAACGCGCTGGCCAAGTGCGGCACAGCCGCCTCGATCGCGCCGCTCGCAGCAGCCGCAAAGGCCGACGGATACGCCTTCACGAAAACGGACGCAACGGGCGCCTACGTCGCCCTGCTCGCACGGCTCGCGGCAGCAGGAAACAGCAAGGCCGTCGCCGCCGCCAAGGCCCTGCGCAAAACCGGCATGCCGCAGAACGTCCGGGCCGCAGGTCTGGGAATAGTCCTCGGCACGGACGCCAAAAAACAGACGCCGGAACTGCTCGCCGCGCTGAAAGACGCCGACCGCGAATACCGCTGCGCCGCGCTCGACTTCGCCGGCGATTTCGCCGACGACGCCCTCTACGCCGCAGTCGTGAAGAAAATGCCGTCGCTCTCCGACGCCGCGAAAACCGACATCGTGAGCTGGCTCGGCGCCCGCCACGCCGCATCGCAGGCCAACGCCGTGATCGCGGCCATTTCCTCGGCCGACGAGGAACTGGCCCTGGCCGCCATCCGTGCCGCCGGGAAAATCGGAGGACAGGAGGCGCTCGACGCGCTCGTCGCACAGCTCGGAGGCGCACATGCCAAAGAGGCCTCGGCAGCTCTCGCGGCATTCAACGGAAAGCCCAACGCAGCGTTCGTCGCAGCTCTCGACGGCACGCCCGCCACGCAGGCCAACGCCCTGAAACTCGTGGCAAAAAGGCGCATCACCTCCGCAGCCGACAAGGTGTTCGCGCTGCTGAACTCCCCTGACAGGGCGGTGCGCACGGCAGCCTACGGCGCGCTGGCCGGCGTCACGACCCCCGCGGACTTCAACCGTCTGTGCGGCCTGCTGAACCAGGCGCAGGAGGACGACGTGAAGGCCCTTCAGGCCGGATTGAAGAACGCACTGGCCAAAGAGTCCTCCGACATGCAGTACAAGATGGTGGCAGGGCAGATGGCCGCCGCCCCCGAAAAGGCCCGCTACTATCCCCTGCTGGCGCAGGCCGCCAGCAAAGAGGCGATCGACGCCCTGCTGGCCGCCGACGACCGCCAGGCCGCATTCGCGGCCCTGCTGACGGTTCAAAACCCCGCGATGGTCGACGTGTTGTATGATCTCGCCCGGCAGAACCCCGCATGGACCGACGCCGCAATTTCGCGCTACACGGACTTCGTCTCGAAGTCGCGCAATACGCCCATGCGCAAATACCAGCTATACCGCCGCGGACTGGAGGCGAAACCCTCGCCCAAGGTGCAGAACAAACTGCTCAAAGCGCTCTCCAAAACCCCGGTATTCCCGGCGCTGACGCTTGCCGTGAACTACATGGACGCACCCGCGACGGCCGAAACCGCCGCAATGGTCGTGAAGACCGTCGCTGCGAAGAACCCCGCGCTGGGAGGAGAAACGGTAGCAGCAGCCCTGAAAAAGGCCCAGGAGGTATATGCCGGACTGGCCAAATCCGACGCCGACGCAGGTTACGCCGTCGACGAGATCAAGGGACTCCTGGCCAAACTCCCCGCAGAGGGATACCTCCCGGTATCGCTCGAACCGAGCGGATGGGAAGCCGTGGTCGGCGATCCCGAGACCCGCAAGGCGATGAAGGCCAAGGCGCTGGCGAAAGCGCAAACAGAGGCCCGGGCCGCGATGGCGAAGAACTGGATCGCAGAAAACGGCGTCCTGACCGGGGCCGCTGACGGAGGAACGATCGGATCGGCGAAAAATTACGAAAACTTCGAACTGATCCTCGACTGGAAGACCGAAGGCGAGGCCGCGATGGGCATCCGCTCGATCCCGCAGATCGCACTCGGAGGAAAGAACTCCGGAGCCTTGACGGGCAACATGCTCCACGACAACGCCGCACCCAAAGCGGCCGCGAACGGCCCGCAGGAGTGGAACACGATGCAGGTGAAGGTGGTCAGCGACCGCGTGACGGTCGTACTCAACGGCGTCACGACCGCCGAGAACGTAATCCTCGAAAACGCATGCAACCGGGAGATTCCCGCCTACGCAGAGGGACAGATCCTGCTCATCGCGGGAAATGCGCCCCTCAACGTCCGCGAAATGTACATCCGCGAACTGCCCGCCACGCCGCGCTTCGAACTCTCGGAGGAAGAGGCTGCCGACGGCTTCGAGGTGCTCTTCGACGGTACGTCGATGCACAAGTGGACCGGGAACACCACCAACTACGTCCCCGTCGACGGAACGATCTACGTGACGGCGCAGTACGGCGGATCGGGCAACCTCTACACCAAGAAGGAGTACGGTGATTTCGTCCTGCGATTCGAATTCGCCTTCGACAGAGAGGGCGTCAACAACGGCATCGGCATACGCACCCCCATGGGCGTCGACGCCGCCTATCACGGCATGGAGATTCAGGTGCTCGACCACGACGCTCCGATCTACAAGAACCTGCGCGTATACCAGCAGCACGGATCGGTCTACGGAATTATCCCGGCCAAACGCGTGAAATTCCCGCCCCTGGGAACATGGAACGTCGAGGAGATACGCGCCGTGGGAGACCGCATCACCGTGACGGTAAACGGCGAGGTGATTCTCGACGGAGACATCCGGCAGGCCTGCCAAGGCCACAACGTGGCCCCCGACGGCGGGAAAAACAACCCCTACACCGTGGACCACAAGAACCATCCCGGACTCTTCAACGCCTCGGGACACATCGGACTGCTCGGACACGGAGCCGGAATCAAGTTCCGAAACATACGAATCAAGGAGCTGCCCGCGGCGAAGACCAAAAAATAGCCCTGACCCTCTGAAAGCGAACCCGCCCGAAATTCGGGCGGGTTTTTGCGAACAGCAGGCCCGAATATCGCAAAAATTGTGTTATATTTGCAAAAAATAGGCCGGAGCGCAGCCTCCGCGCCGCCGAGTTCAGAATAAAAACCTAAAAGAAAAAACCATGCTTATCCCTTGTGCAATCGGTTACGGGCAGATCATCGTAATCGTATTGGTAGTCATCCTGCTCTTCGGAGGCAAGAAAATCCCCGAACTGATGCGCGGACTGGGCCGCGGCGTCAAAGAATTCAAGGATGCCGTCAACAAAGACTATACGGCCGAAGACAACAAACCCGGAGACAAATCCGACTCCGGAAAGACCGAGTAATCACACCTGTTCCGCGGCGGCAAACAAATGAACATGAAAAAAAAGGATCCGGAGTCGACGGAGATGACTTTTTTCGAGCACATCGACGCCCTGCGCCCGCATCTGGTGCGAGGGGTGATGGCAATCGGAGTCATCGGACTGGTGGCCTTCTTCTGCAAGAGTTTCATTATCGACACGGTGCTGTTCGGGCCACAAAGCCCGGACTTCCCCACCAACCGCATGCTGACATGGGTGGGCGCCCAGTGGGCGCATATGGCCGAATGGCTCAACAGCGTGCTCGGCACGTCGTTCGACACCGATCCGGAGACCTTCCGCATCGCCAACGACCGTTTCTCGATCATCAACACCTCGCTGTCCGGGCAGTTCAACCTCCACATGAAGATCTCGCTCCTGACGGGACTGGCAATGGCCATGCCCTACACGCTGTGGGAGTTCTGGCGCTTCGTACGCCCGGCGCTCACGCCGAAGGAGATTCAGGGAACCCACCTGTTCGTATTCTGGGTGTCGCTCTGTTTCTTCGGAGGGCTGCTGTTCGGTTATTTCGTCATGGCGCCGCTGTCGATCAACTTCTTCGCCAACTACCAGGCCAGCGAGTTCATCACCAACATGTTCGACATCAGCGACTACCTGACCACCGTCATCATCGTCTCGATAGCCTGCGCCTTCATGTTCGAACTGCCGCTGCTGATCTACTTCCTGACCCGCATGGGGCTGGTTTCGGCCGGATTCCTCCGCAAATACCGACGCCATGCGTTCGTCATACTGCTCGTCGTCGCGGCAATCATAACCCCGCCCGACATATTCAGCCTCATTCTGGTGATCCTGCCGCTATACGGACTGTATGAATTGAGCATCAAACTCGCGGAGCGGACCGAGCGCAAACACGCCGCCGAAGAGGAACAAACGACGGAAACGACGGAATAGCAGAAGACATATGGAGCGAACAAGCGAAACGAAGCCCGTCACGATCGTAGCCATCGGGGCGGGCAACCGTACCAACAAATACCTCGAATACGCGATCCGGAATCCCGACCGGCTGAAACTGGTCGGCGTAGCGGAACTCAACGACATCCGCCGCCACGCAATCGCCTCCAAATTCGGACTGAAGCCCGAAGAGTGCTTCGCCGACTACGAACGCTTTTTCGAAAACCCCGTCCCGGCCGACGCCATCCTGATCGGAACGCCCGAGAACATGCACTTCGAGCCTTGCATGAAGGCCATCGAGGCGGGTTATAACGTCCTGCTCGAAAAACCGATCGCGCAGTCGCTGCCCGAATGCTGCCGCATCGCCGAAGCGGCGCGGCGCAAAGGGGTCATCGTCGGCGTCTGCCACGTCCTGCGATACCATCCCTATTTCATCAAGATCAAGGAGATCGTCGACTCGGGCCAGCTGGGAGAGATCATATCGATCAGCCACCTCGCAGCCGTGGGGCTCGACCGAACCACACACGGATTCGTCCGCGGCATGTGGCGCCGCGAGGAGATCACCAACCCGATGCTGATTTCGAAATGCTGCCACGACATCGACTTCCTGCTGTGGCTCACCGAGGCGCGCTGCCGCAAACTATCGTCGTTCGGGTCCCTGCGCTGGTTCCGGGCCGAAAACGCCCCGAAGGGAAGCACGCCCCGGTGCATCGACTGCCCGCTGGAAAAGGAGTGCCCCTACTCGGCAGTGGACCTCTACTATAACCGGCGCGACTGGATTTCGAATTTCGACGTCCCGGAAGGCGCGACGCTCGACGAGGTCATACTCCGACAGTTGCGCACGGGCGATTACGGCCGATGCGTGTTCCGCTGCGACAACGACGTGGTGGACCACCAGATCGTATCCATGGAAATGGAAAACGACGTCACGATCTCCTTCTCGATGGATGCCTTCACCCTCGGCGACCAGCGAGAGACACACATACGGCTGACTCACGGCGAAATCGACGGTGACGAACGCATCCTGCGCGTGCGCCGATTCCGGGGCGGGGAAGAGCAGGTCTACGACTTCTCCGGCATACTCGGCAAGCCGTTCCACGCCGGAGCCGACCTAAATCTGGTCGAGGATTTCGTCGACACGATCAGCCGCAGGGAGCACCGCTTCCGCACATCAATCGGAAAATCGGTCGAAAGCCACCGGATATGCTTCGAAGCCGAGCGAAGCAGGCTATCCGGACAGACCGTAATTCTCGACCAAACGCGCTGATCGCCCCGGGCACAAACAAGCAGGCTGCAACCTCTCGGTTGCAGCCTGCTTGTTTGTCAGCGTCATTCGACCGCCAGCTCCCGGTCGATCCGGTCGGCCATGTAGCGGCAGAAACTGCGCGTATCGGCCAAGGGAGCCGACGCAGCGCCCCGCCGGTACATCGCCTTCATGTCGAGCAGCAGTCCGTAGAACAGATGCTCCCGGAAGGCGGGAATCACCCGCGGCGTCCGGTAGCCGTAGGCGGCGCCCTGCACCTCGCCGGCGCCCAACGGCGTGAAATCGTCGGCCCGGCGCTCCGCCGGCATGTCCGGAAGCGCCCCGGCGTCAGTCGCCGGGAACAGATCGCCGCCGTCGGACAGCGAACCGGACCCGTCAAACAGCGCGAAGGCGCTTCCCGAACCCGACGAAGGCTTATCTTTGACGTTGGCCGCGGCGACGGTCGATTTGAGCAGCGACTGTTGCAGATTACGGACATGGTCCGTCAGCGGTTCGCGCGAACGGAGCCGCTCCTCGAACCACGCCACGAGGTCCTTCGCCATGAGGTCGGCCGTATAAGGATCGTCGGCCTTCGAAGCCGCGAGGCCCAGCGTTCCGAGCTTTTCAAGAAGCGTGCGCGCAATCCGGCGCTGGAGGTATTCGCATGCCTGCACGCGGTTGTAAACGTTCTTCGACACCCCCTGCCGGTCGATCCAGCCGAGGTCGGCGGTCAGGGCGAGCGCCTCGCGCAGGGCGCGTCGCTGCACTTCGCGCGGCACGGCCGTGCAGGCGGGCCGGGCCGTTCCCTCGTAGACCGGATTCATATAGACGCCCCCGATGTAGCGCATCAGCTGCAAGGCGAGGGAGTTGACGCGCAGAACCATCTCCGTGAGCAGCTCCTCGCGGAACTTGTAGTCGCCGTCGCGGCCCGAAAGCCACCCGTCGCCGTGCTCGGCGACATATTTCAGATTGGCCGATTGCAGCGCCACGCTCCGGAACAGGTCGTCGCCCAGGTCTCCGGCCCCCACGCGGGGATCGTAAGTCCCGGAGGCGTACTGCGCGAAGAAACAGCGGGGGTCTCCCTCCTTCGAGGCGAGCAGGCGGCGCAGCTCCGGAACCTCGTCGTGCGGCGTCACAGCCCCCGGAACGGGCTTGTAGAGCCACTCGACGGCCAGGTAATCGTAAGGACCCAGCGCATCGGCCACGAGCTTCACACCGCGCTCCCTGTCGCCCGGCTGCGCGACGATGTTGTAGAACACGTCGTCGGTGATCGACGCCGCCAGGCCGTTTTCCCGCGTAAACGACGGCGAACGGAGCGAGTCGGTCAGATAGGCCGACGAGGCGGCGTAGTTGGGCATCACGCCGAAAGCCGAGGCCGCACGGCGGGCCACCATGGCCGTTAGGGCGTCGGCGATCTGACGCGCCGAAGGCTGCGTGGTGCGCGCCTCGGGGTCGGCGGCCGACAACGTCAGGAGCAGCTTCTTCTGAATGGCGGCCGTGAAATTGAAGGGCACGAAGATGTCGGTCCCGAGGATTTCACCGCTGCGCGGATCGACCCACGAGGCGGTGTAGAGTTCCGAATTGGAGGTTCCCGTGCGCCGCACGCAGTTGTTATAGAGGCTGTTGTCGTTGAAAGCCGGATCAGCCGGAAAAGGCTCTACCCGCACGACATCCTTGCAGCCGATCTTCGCGAAGGCATCGTTCCACAGCAGAAGCCCCCGCTCGACGGCGGCATAGGCCGAAGCGTCGAAAGCCGTGTCGACGTAAAACACCACGGGACGCACCTTCCCCGCGCTGTCGAGGATCGAACGGCGGCAGACGTAATAATCGGTTTTGGCCTCCTGCTCCCGGTCCGAGAAGCGTTTGAACGCCTTGGCCGCCAGCCCGAGCCGCTGGTCGCAGAGCCGCATCCGCCGTTCGGGATCGCCCAGCACGCGGAGCGTGCGGCGGGCGACGATCGACTGGGGCTTGTCTTTCCACAGGTCGAGCAGGCCGAGGAAGCTGACCGTCGTGCCGTAGGAAAGCTCTCCCACCACCGAAACGCACCCTTTTCCGCCCGTCACGCCGGTCAGCATCGAACGGTCCTTCTTGTAATCGGCCTTGGCCGTCATCCAGCCGCCGTAGGTGTTGCCGCCCTCGGGGTCGATCGGACGCAGGCGTTTGACGTCCCCGACGAAAAGCGCCGTGACGTCGACGACGGACGATTTCCCGTCGGGCGTGCGGGCCTTCACGGCATACGAGGCCACGATCGGACCGATGTTGCTCCGCCCGACGGCCTCACGCATCGCCGGGCTGCCGTCGACGATCACCACCGGAGCGAACTCCCGCATGCAGAGGAGCGTGTCGCTCTTCCCGCGGCCGAACTCGACCATGTAGGGCGGCACGGGCTGCTGGTGGGCCAGTCCGTCGCCGGGATCGCCCGTCCACTCGATCGTCGTGGTGATCATCAGCCCCCGGCCGAGCAGCGAATCGGGGAGTTCGAGGTAGAGTTTGTCCGCAGTCAGGTGCAGGGTCAGCCCGCCGCCGCGGACAGTCTCCACCCGCTTGTCCTTGAACAGTTTCTCGTAGGGAGTCGCCTTGGCGGCGGTATCGGCCTCCTGCTTCTTTTTCTTGTCGCGCTTCCTGTCCCCGGCTCCGGCTTCCACGGCGGCCGAACCGGCCGCCCGGACGGGCCGAGACGCCGCCGGCAGCAGCAAGATTCCCGCCAGCAGCGGAAGGAAAGCTATTTTAAACAGTTTCATCATGGTCCGGAAGATTTATTTTTTCAACGCTTTCTCGATGTTGCGCAGCAACAACTCGTAGTGCAGGCGCGCTTCGCCCGTCGCCGAAGCGCTCTTCGTGCGGAGCATCGCACGCAGTTTGAGCAGCGCGGCATAATCCCCGGCCTCGGTGTTGCGCGGGTCGTAGTAGTTCAGGCGCGGAGAGCCGTAGCCCAGCAGCGGCGCGGTGTCGACGCGGTGCGCGGCGGAGAAGGTTTCGAAGGGGTCGTGGCCGCAGCGTTCCCCGCAGGCGGTGAGCGCCGCGGTGCGGGCCGCATGCTCCCCAAGGAAGGCGGGAACGGGCATCAGTCCCTCGTCGGAGACCAGCTTCTTCTCCTCCCGCGCCCCCGTCCCGGTGTATTTCAGCCCGGCCGAAAGGCTGAGACTGCGGACGTATTCGCGCTGGAGCATCATCTCCAGTGCATCGGGCGTGCGGCCCTTCAGCGTCGAAGCCCACACGAATTCATAGACATCCCTGCGGCACTCCTCGGGCGTGTAGGCCTCCTTTTCGGCCAGCGCGGCGCTCAAAGCCACACGCGCCGGGGCGGCCACGACGACCGACACCAGCGAAGCCATGATCGACTCGGCGGGCGAACCCATCAGCGGCATGTCGCGGATCAGTTCGGCGTTGTCCAGCCACTTCATGTCCTTGAGCTGCGCGAGACAGAACAGCAGGGCTTCGCGCTGGCGTTCGCGCGGCACGCTGCGGTAGGCTTCCACGGGGTCGCCCTCCATCTTCTCGGCGAAGTAGATGCCGCCGACGTTGGCCAGCACGTGGTTCAGGTAGCGGATATACTGCGTGAGCACCTCGTCGTAGAGGGTGCGCCGCTGGGAGAAATCGGGGTCCTGGGCGCTGATCCAGGCGTTCATGTTGCCGAGAATGTATTTCAGATTGGCGATGCCGTAGCCCGAGGCCTTCACGGCGTCGTCGCCCAGATCCTCCGACTGCGAACGGGGATCGATCGAGCGGCTGAACTGCTGCTTGCCGAAACGGTAGACCGAATCGGCGGCGGCCCCGGTTATCCATTTCGAAGTGACGGCATATTCGTCGGCAGCCGTCGCAGCGTCGGGCACGGGCGTGTAGAGCCATTTCACGGCATAGTAGTCGTAGAGGCCGAAACGCGGCGGGGTGAGCTTCACGCCGCGCTCCCTATCCCCGGGCCGGGCCACGTAGTTGAAGCGAGCGTAGTCCATGATCGAGGTGGTCGTGCCGTACTTCTGCGTGAACGACGGCGAGCGGAGCGAATCGACAGGAATCACCGCCGAGGCGCTCATGTTGTGCATGTAACCCAGGCAATGGCCGACCTCGTGGGCCACGACGTAGCGCAGTCCGTCGCCGATCACCTCCTCGGGAATCGTCACGGCGCGCACGCGCTCGTCGGCCTGCGCCGTCTGGACGAACAGCCAGTTGTTCAGCAGTTTCATCACGTCGTGGTAGACATAGACCGAAGCGTTGAGTATCTCGCCGCTGCGCGGATCGACCCACGAAGGCCCCATGGCGTTGGCGATGGCGATCGGCGCGTAGCGAATGCACGAATACTTGATGTTGTCGGGATCGAATTCGGGATCGTCCTTCGGATAGGGCTTTGCGGCGATGGCGTTTTTAAATCCGATGCGCCCGAAAGGCTCGTTCCACTGGTCGACGGCCTCGAAAATATGCTTTTTCCACATCTCCGGGAATCCGTCGTCGACGTAGAAAACGATCTGTTTCTTCGGCGCGACCCGCTCGCCGCGCTTCCAGGCATCCATGTCCGACGGCTCCAGCCGCCAGCGGTGGGCGTAGTAGATCACCTTGGCACGCTGCTCGCGCTCGCTGAAAAGCACCTTGCCGGTCGGGAACACCGACATGCGGCTGTCGGTGATGCGCGGACGGTAAGGCTCGCGGGGCAGCAACACCAGCGAACGGGTCATCACGGCCGTCAGCGGCTGGTCCTTGACCAGCGTCGTGCGGCCGCGGGTGAGCGTGAAAATATAGCTCAACGTACTGCGCACCACCACATTGTCGCTGAAAGCCTTGATTTCGCCCAGCATCGAACGCTCCTTCTGAAAGGTCTTCTTCAGCTCGAAAGCCGTATAAAGTCCGTACTTCGAGAAGGGCGACATCTCCTCCACGTCGGCCACGAACAGGTCCGTGACGTTGACCACCACGGCCGTGCTGTCCCGGTTCCAGGCCTCGATCTTGTAATTGCGCAGGATGGGATCGGCCGTGTTCCGCTTCACCGCCTCAGCCAGCGCGCGGGAAGCCCCCGTCTCGTCGGTGATGTTCTCGCAGTTGACCGTACGCAGTTGGACCGAACGGTCGTTGCGCGTGAAAACCACGTGCAGCGGATAGTCCGACTTGGAGCCGGTCGTCGCCGCAGCGTTGTCCGAAACCTCCGAAATGGTCGATCCGAGCAGCATTTCGCGCCCGAAAAGCGAATCGGGAATCTCGAAATAGAGCTTCCCCTTGACGTCGTGCAGGCGGAACATGCCGTCGGCCACCGTATGTTTCTCCTTGAAGAGTTTGTCGTAATCGCTTTCCTTCGGTTTTTCGGCCGAACTCTCCGCCTTCTTCGAAGCGGAGGATTTGGGCTTCTTCGCCGTCGCCGTCGCCGCCGTGAGGCAGAGCAACAGCACCAATAGTTTTCGGATCATCTGCTGAAATTTAGAATTGTGTTCGAGGTTCTTTTCGTCCCGGTTCCTGCGACCGTTCCATAATAAAGAGGGAATTTTGCCGGAAACGACATACACGAAGGCCGAAAAAAATGGGCCGCGTCGTGTGACGCGGCCCGCTCATCCCTGATTTTCAGCGGATCAGTACATATACTCGGTTTTGGATGGGTTGCCTCCCTGCTGCGACCACGACGCGGCGCAGCCCTCGGCCGCACCCTTCACCGCGAAGACGGTGGGCTTGTCATCCTTCATGCCGTTGACGTAGATCGTGCCGTCGTAGGAGATCGTCGGCGACGAACGCAGCTCGTCGGCCAGCTTGATCTCCGCCACGCGCGAGCCGTCCTCCGGGCGGAGTTTCACCAGCTTGCCCGTAGTCCGGTCGTTGTAATAGACGAAGCCCTGATCGTCAACGGCCGGAACGCCGTTGATGTCGCCGTCGGCGGCGTGCTCCCAGCGTTTCACGCCCTGCGCGGAGATGGCCGTGACGTGGGCCGCCACGCTGCCGGTCTTCTGCGTCGCGGCGTAGACCGTGCCGTCCTCGCCCAGCGCCACGCCCATGCCCGACTGGGCGCAATCGCCCTTGACGGGACAGTACCAGTCCGGTTCGGGCGTCTGCCCGTAGACGGTCTTTGCCGGATCATAACAGTAGACGACACCCCCGCCCAGACTCTTGTCCGCACGCACGCCCTGGTTCTGGAACAGGATGTAGACCTTGCCGCCGGGACCCGACGCAGGCTGCGTGCCGTTCGGCGCCTCGCACGTAGCATCCTTGCCGCTGCCGCCGTAGTTGTGCTCGCGGCCGTTCGACTTCACGCAGGAGAATTTCCACTTGCCCGCGCCGTCGGGGAAGAAGACGCGCATGCCGTGACTGCCGCCCGTACCGGCGATCACCATGCCGTTTTTGAGCGGCAGCACGCCGCCGTAGGAGCCGCCGTTGACGTGTCGCTCGTCCACCAGGTCGCCCGACGATTTGTCGTAGACCTGGAAATTCTGATGCCCCGAAGGCACGTTGCGCGCCACAATGAAGAGATATTTCTCGGTGACGGCCGGCGAGAGTAACCGGAAGCTGGTGTTCACGCCCGTATTCACATGCCAGACCTGCGAGCCGCCCCCGGCGCCGCCGCTGACGGCGTAGAACGCGCTGCCTCCCGCACCCTTGTTCGGCTCGTTGAAGCCCGCCAGCGCGTAGACCGTGCCGTCCTCGTCGACCGAAGGCGTCGGCGACTGCACCTTGATCGAACCGCTGTTGTTCTCGGCCGACGCACCGTCCTTGCCGATGTCGAAGGCCCAGAGACGCTCGCCGGCCTTCGTGAAGCAGACCAGCGAATAACCCGTCGAAGTCACATAGACATACTCGCCGTCGGGGCTGACCGCGGGCGACGTGCCGAACACATAGGCGTCCTTCGTGTCGTCGTAGGGGTACGACCAGAGCAGGTCGAGGCTGATGGCGCCGCGGCCCACGTCGATGGTCACCGTCTTGGTGTTCCTGCCTTTCTTGTTGTCGGTCACGGTCAGCGAGACCTCCGTAGCCCCCTGCGCCGCGAAGGTGAATTCGGGGTTCTGCTTGTCGGAGGTCGTGGTTCCGAATTTCCACTCCCAGGCCACCACCTCGCCGTCCTCGTCGGTCGAACGGTCGGTGAACTGCACCGGTTCGCCCGCCACGACCTTCTCGGGCGACCACGTGAAGTCGGCCACGGGCCGGATGTTGTTGTCCACGACCCGAATGGTCTTCTCGAACGACGACTTCTTCGCCCCGCGGTCGGAGGTAACGGTCAGCTTGATGACATACTCTCCGGCCTGATCGTAGGAGATGTTCTCCGGAGTGGTTTCGTAGGAGACGACGCCCTTGCCCAGCTCCCATTTGCAGATGGCGATCAGGGCGTTTTCGGCCGTCGAAGTGTTGGTGAGCACCACCGGATCGCCCACATCGTAGGACTCCTTGTCGGTGGTGAACGAGGCGTGGACCGCCACTTCCTCGTCCGGCTGGCAGGAGACGGCCCCCATGAGGGCGAAAGCGGCCAGCATATAGATAAATCGTTTCATTTCAATCGGTTTTGAGCTTTGGTTGCAGGATTACTTGAACTCTAACACGGCCGCGATGGGATAGTGGTCCGAAATGTAGGGGACCTTCTCGTAACGCTGGTCGACGGTGGCGAAGCGCAGGGGCGTGAAGCCCGAGCTGAAGATGTGGTCGATGCGCGGGTAGTTGGTCGCCCCGCCGAAGTTGTTGAACGACGCCTTGTTGTCGGTCACGGGAGCGGTCGTGCGCGCGTCGGCCATGAACTTCTTCACGCCGTCGAAAATCGGGCTGTCGAGCATCTTGTTGAAGTCGGCGGTCAGCACCGTCGGCTGGTTGTCGGGGTTGAGCGACCGGATCTTCGCCTCGATCAGCTCCATCGACTTCTGGGCCGCCACCTGCCCCACATGGTCGATGTGAGTGTTGACGTAGAAGAACTTGCGGCCCGACTTGTAGTGGGTGAACAAGGCCCACGTGGCCGTGCGGTAGGTCGAGGCGTCCCAGCCGACCGACGGGACGTCGGGGGTGTCGGAGAGCCAGAAGGTCCCCCACTTTTCGAGCTTCACGGCATCGGCGAGATAGTAGATGGCCATGAACTCACCGGCATTCTGGCCGTCGGTGCGGCCCACGCCGACGCTCTTGTAGCCCGCGCAGTTCTCGTCCATGTAGGTCTTCTGGTCGAGCCGCGCCTCCTGCACGCCGAGCACCGTCGGCTGCTGGTCGGCGAACATCGCCGGAACGGCCTTCTTGCGGTTGTCCCAACTGTTCGCACCGTCGTCACCCGAGCTGTAACGCACATTGAACGACATGACTTTCAGCTGATTGTCCTCAAGTCCGGGATTGACCGGCTCCTCCGGTTCGTCGCCGGGCTGGGGTTTGTAGAATTCCGAGTAATCGGGCTTCGGATCGCTGCACCCGGCGGCGAAAACGAAGGCGAAACTCAACGAAAACGTCAGTAAATAACGGAATATTCTCATGGTCTTGCTTTTTATTTATTCGTTGTCCCACTCGGGGTTCTGCGAGATCGTATAGCCCGCGTTCCTGTAATCGCGGATCACCTTGGCGGGAATCGGATAGAGGTACTGGCGCCCGTCGGGATACCAGTAGCGGTCACCCGCACCGGTCTTGTAGACCAGATCGTAACCCGACACGGGATTCGCCTCGGCATAAAGCCCCACGCCGTCCTGATTGACGCGGACGGCGATGTTCTTGTAGGCCGCCGGAGCCGACGCAACCTCGCCTTCGGTGAAGTAGTAGTCGTTCACGCCGTCGCCGTTGACATCGACGGGCTGCTCCAACCCGGGGATGTGAATGCCGCTCCACGGCAGGGTCTCCATCAGCGATCCGCACTTCCAGCGGCGCAGGTCGTCGAAGCGCATGCCTTCGGCGACGAGTTCTATGGCCCGCTCGCGGCGGATTTCGAGCAGCACGGGGCTGGTCACGTCCGGATAAAAGGTGCGTTGCAGGTAGCTGTCGACGGTCGTGGGCAGCGTCTCCGTGCCGCCCGTGATACCCGCGCGCTTACGCAGCGCACCGACCGTGAGCGCCCATTCGGAATCGGTGATCACCCCCAGTTCGGCCTGCGCCTCGGCGTAGTTGAGCAGCACCTCGGCATAGCGGATCAGCGGAATGCTGTTGATGTTCTTCGCACCGCCGTCGTACTTCGATTCGTCGAGCGTATACTTGATCACCTGGTAGCCCGTGAGCGAAAGGTTTTTGATGTCGGCGACCGCCGTCTTGCCGTCCCACAGGAAGTTGCGGCCGCGCACGGTCTGCTCCAGGCGCAGGTCGCGCCCCTCCATCTCCTCGGCGAAGGATTTCACGGCGTAGTCGGCGGCGGCGGTGAAGGGCGTGCCGTCCTGCTTGAGGTAGGTGTGGACGAACGAGCGGACGAGGCTCCAGCACAGTCCGTACGAGCGGGCGTTGAACCACCAGTTCTGCTCGCCGAAGATGCCGGATTTCTCGTTGGCGCAGACGGCGAGGATCACCTCCTGCGTCAGCGGCGTCTCGCTGTAAAACAGGTCGCGATAGGCGCCCTTCTTGCCCGCGGCGGTGTTGAGCGAGCAGCCGCTGTTGTCGATCACCAGCTTGGCGGCCTTGGCGGCCTCGCGATACAGCTCCTCGGGGGTTATCTCAAGCCCCGTGAGGTTGTGGTAACGGCGGTAAGCCGCTTCGAAGAGGCAGACGCGCGACTTGAGCGCGGCGGCGGCCCAGCGCGTGAGCGTCGCGCTGCCGGTCGACGAGGTGGCCTGGATGTGCTCGTAGGCGAAATCGAGGTCGGCGATCAGGTTGCGGATGATCACGTCGCGGCTGTCGCGGTCCTTGTACATCACGTCGTTCTGGTAGGACTGGATGTCGTTGGGGAACCAGGGAACTTCGCCGTAGGTGGTCAGCTTGTCGTAGTAGAACCACGCACGGAACCAACGGGCGATGCCCAGGTAGTTGTCGCGCGTTTCGGCTTCGACGGTGCAGTATTTCGGATCATTGCAGCCGTCGATGAAGTAGTTCACGTTCTTGAGCGCGCCCCAGCTCCAGCTGGTCGCCGTCTCGGTGTTGTAGGCCCCCCGCTTGATGAAGGTGTCGGTGTTGCTGACGGCCCCCACGTCGCACATCTTGTCCTGCATGAAGCCGTTCTTGAGCGTCGGCAGGGCCTTGTAAAACGAATTGGAGTAGAGTTCGAGACCCGATTTCGATCCGAAGATCATCGACTTGTCGGCTTTCACCTGCACGTTCTCCGTCAAGTCGCACGACGTGGCGAACGCAACGCAGCCCACGAGCAGACTCCATATATAGGTTGATCTTTTCATAGCACGTAAACAGTTTAATAGGTGATCGAGATGCCGAAGCTGAAGCTGCGCATCACGGGATAGTTATGTCCGTCGCCCTTGCTGTTGGAAATATCCGAGTCGGATTTCTTGCTGGCCACCGTCACGTCGAAATCCTTCGTGTGGCGGTAGAGCGGCGACCAGCTCCAGAGGTTCTCGCCCGAGAAGTAGACCGAGACCTTCGAAAGACCGATCTTCGAGATCCACCGCTTGGGCAGCTCGTAGCCGAACTGAAGATTCTTCAGCCGGATGTACGACACGTCCTGCAGGTAGCGCGTATTGACGTTGACCGTATTGGCGTTCATCGGGCCGTAGTAGCCCACGTAGCGCGGCAGGTAGGCGTTCGGACGCTCCTCGGTCCAGTAGTTTTGCAGATGCCACGTCGGAACCTGGTTGTAGGGACGGTTGTACATGCCCCAGAAAAGGCTCTCGTCGCTGGGGAACCACTGCTGTCTGCCCACGCCGTCGAACAGCGCCGAGAGGAAGAAACCGTTCCAGTCGGCATTGAGCGAAATGGTGTAGAGGTAGCGCGGCTCGGAGTTGCCGATGATCTTCCGGTCGCCCGGATCGTCGACCGTGCTGCTGCCGCGGTCGATGGCGTCGTTACCGTTCAGGTCCTCGAAGCGCATGTCGCCCGGATAGGTGATGTACTTCTCGGAGGTCTGCATGATGTCATTCTTGTAGCCCTTGCCGCCGAACGCCGCGTCGATTTCGGCCTGCGACTGGAACAGTCCGTTGCAGACGAAACCCCAGATCTCGCCCAGACGCTGCCCCTCGTAGTAATCGGAGAGCTTGCGCGAGGCGTTGTTATAGCGGTCGATTATGGAATAATAGTCGGCCAGCGTCGCCTTGATCCCGAAATTGAAGGGCTTGCCCGCCAGCTTGAACGAGTCGTTGTAGCTCAACGCGATTTCATAGCCGTAGGTGCTCATGTCGGCGTAGTTTCCCTTGGGGGCCGTCGCTCCGAAGGTGTCGGGAAGCGTCGGGCCGACGGTGTACATGTCCACCGTCTTGCGGATGTAGTAGTCGGCCGTGAGGTTCAGCCGTCCGTTCAGGAAACCGGCGTCCAGTCCCACGTCGAAGGTTTTGGAGGTCTCCCAGCCGATGTTGTCGGGAATCTGGCCCGGGAGGCTCGTGTAGCGCAGCTTGGCCTGACCGAAGAGGTAGCGGGCCGCGTCGCCCGAACCGGTTCCGAAGGTCGACAGGCCGAAGGTTTCGAGGTAGGTGTAGGGATCGACGTTGCTGTTGCCCAGCGCACCGTACGAGGCGCGCAGCTTGAGGTTCGAAACGGCCTTGGGGCTGACGTCCCAGAACTTCTCCTGCGAAACGCGCCAGGCGGCCGAAGCCGAGGGGAAGAAGCCCCATTGGGAGTTGTTCGGAAATTTCGACGAGCCGTCGTAGCGGCCGTTGACTTCGAGCAGGTAGCGGTCGTCGTAGGCGTAATTGAAGCGGAAGAAAGCGCCCACGTAACGCCAGCGGCTGCCGCCGGCGGTGATCGACATGACGTCGCCCAGCGCGAAGTTGATGTTGTCGGCGTCGGGCATCAGAAGACCGTTGCGCTCGGAGTAGGTCGACTTGTAGTCCTGCTGCTCGTAGTTGTAACCGGCCAGCGCCTTGAAATAGTGTTTCTCGGCGAAGGTGTCCTCGAACTCAGCGTAGGCGTTGGTGGCGATATAGGTCGTCAGTTGCAGCGACTCCTTCATCACGTCGTCGGTCTCGGGCGTGCCGAGGTAGACGATTTCGCCCTCGTAGGCGCTGTAAGGAATGGCCGTGGTCTTTTTGGTCTCGGTGTAGTCCTTGGTGCGGAACGAGAAGTCGCCCGTCAGGCGCAGGCGGTTCTCCAGCATCGTGACGTTGAGCGTGGTGGTGTTCTTGAGCGTCTTGGTCGTGCGGTCGAGCCAGTTGTTGCCCGTCACCAGGCCGCCGATGGCGTAGGCGCCCGACTTGGTGAGCGTACCGTCGGGATTGAAGATCGGCGACGAAGGGTGCCCCTGGTCGTTGAGCGAACGCCACAGCACGCCTCCGCCCTCCTTCGAATAACCCATCGGCTGACGGTAGTGGTCGTGCGTATAGTCGAAGTTATTGCTGATCTTCAGCCATTTGAACACCTGCGAGGAGACCTTCGAACGGAGGTTCATCGTGCGGTAGGTGTCGGGCGTGAAGTTGAACAGGCCGTTGTAGTCGTACAGACGCCCCGAAAGGTAGTGGCTGATCTTGCCGTTCGAACCGCTGACCGAGATGTTGTGCGTCTGGGCGATCACCGTATCCTTGTAAAGTGCGTCGTAGTAGTCCGTATTGCCGTAGTAGACATACTTGCCGTCGGGTTCGACCGTCGTTTCGAGCTTGTTGCCCGCGAGTTTGCGCTGGCGGAAGGTGTCGAGCCACGCACGCGAAAAGTCCTGCGAGTTGTTGAAGCCCGTCGGCTCGTTGAAGCGGTAGTTGTACCATGCGTCGTAGAAGAGGCGCGAATAGACGTAACCGTCGTCCACGACGTCGGGAATGGCCGTGGGCTGCTGGATGGAGACGTTGCCCGTGTAGTTGATCGTGAACTTGTCGGTGAGTTTGCCCGGGTCCTTGGTGGTGATGAGCACCACGCCGTAGGGTGCGCGCGAACCGTAGATGGCGGCCGAAGCTGCGTCCTTGAGCACCGAGACCGACTCGATGTCGTTGGGGTTGAGCATCGCGGGGTCGCCCTCGACGCCGTCGATCAGCACCAGAGCCGATCCGCCCGCGCCGATCGACGTCTTGCCGCGAATGTTGTACGACGCCGAGCGGTTGGGCTTGCCGTCGGCCAGCGAAATATTGAGGTTGGGCACGGCGCCCTGCAACATCTGCGTGACGTTGGCCACGGGACGGTTCTCCAGAAGTTCCGAGGAGACCTGGTCGACGGCGCCCGTCAGGTTGGCCTTCTTCTGCGTGCCGTAGCCCACGACCACCACCTCGTCGACGAGCGTGGCGTCCTCCTTCAGCTCCACGGTGACGAACGAACGGTTGCCGACCGGGATTTCGGCAGAGGCGTAGCCCAGCGCCGAGACTTGCAGCACGGCGCCGTCAGCCAGACCCTCGAACGAGAACGAGCCGTCGGTCCCGGAACTCACGCCGCGGGTGGTTCCCTTGACGATCACCGCGGCCCCGACAACGGGCTGGCCCGCGGCATCCCGGACGACGCCCTTAACGGATTGCGGCACAGCGGCACTCTGCCGGGGGGGGGAAAGGTAAATCTTGCCGTCGCGGATCTCGATTTCGACCTTGTCGTCCGCCAGCAGCTGTTTCAGCGCCGCACGCACGTCGACATCCGCGACGGCGATGCTGACGACCTTGTCGGGATTGACCGTCGGACGCGCGTAGTAGAACGTGTAGCCCGTCTGCTCGGTAATCCGCCCGAACACCTGTTCGAGCTTGGCATTCCGGAAATTCAACGTCACTTTCTGCGCCCGGGCCGTCAGGGCCGTCCCGGCTACACAAAGCAGCATCAGAAATAGTAGTCTGATTCGTTTCATACAGATTAGTTTAGGTAGTTGTTTACTAAAAAGCCCGTTTGCGCGCTTTTCACAGAATAGACACGCAAACGGGAAAAAACGATGAGCCGAAACTCTTTTTTTTATCTGAAACTTACCTTTATTTCTGTTTTGGTGCGTTCGAAACGCACCGGAGAGATCAGTTCCATTTCACGCAAAACATTATCCAGCAGCGTATTGTCGGTCGCAAAGGTGTAGGATATGGGGCGATCGGGCTGTCCGTCGGTTTCGAAGCGCACGTCGTACCACCGCGAAAGGGTTTCGAGCACCTCTGCAAGGGGCGTGTCGCGGAACGAGATCACGTCGTCCTTCCAGATCGAATAACGCATGGCGTCGGCGCCGCGGACGATCCGCCCCTCGCCCGAGCGCCGGTCGTAGAGCAGCTGTTCGGAGGGCGACAGTTCGAAACGACCGCCGCGGCGGTCGTCGAGCACCACGCGCCCCTCGTCGAGCGTTACGGCGACGATGTCATCGTCGCGGTAGGCCTTGACGTTGAACGACGTGCCGAGCACCTGGATCTCTCCGCCCTCGAACTCCACGACGAACGGCCGCCGGGGATTGTGGGTCACCTCGAAGTAGGCTTCGCCTTCGAGCCGGATGCGACGCTCGAAAAGCCCGAACTTCACGGGATAGTGGATTTTCGACTCGGAATTGAGGTGGGCGACCGTGCCGTCCTGAAACAGGCACTGCGTACGCCGCCCCCGGTCGACGACGAATTCGCCGTACTCCGCATCCGAAAAGATGCCCCCTACCTGACGGTCGAGACGCAGGGCGACGCCCAGCACCAGCGCGACGGGAATCACGACGGCGGCGACGCGAAAAAGAATGCGGCGCCGCCGGCCGCGCGTGAGGGCGGTTTTGATCCGCGCGAAGATGCGCTCCGAGGCGACCTCCTCCCGCTCATAGTCGCCGCAGGACTCCTGCCGGTCGAAGTCGCGGCCGATGTAGCGACTGGCCCATGCCTGGCCCGAATCGGTGGCGAGCCACTCGGCGACCGAAGCGGCCTCGGCGGCGGTGGCGCGGTTTTCGAGCGTCTTATGCAAAAGTTCTTCCGAAGGTCTGTTCATAAAAATAAAGTTTGCAGGATGAAGATAAGCAGGACGATATGGCCGAAACGGCTCTTCAGGAGTTTGACGCCCTCCTGGTAGTGCGAACGGACGGTGTTGACCGAAAGATTGAGCATTTCGGCGATCTCGGGATTCGAATAGCCCGCCTTGCGCAGGTACATGACCTGCCGCTTCTGGGTCGGAAGCCCCGCGATCACCGTATCGAGCTTCTGCAAAAGATCCTCGCGCTCGATCTGCGCGTCGAGCGGGTCCGAGGCCTCGGGGACGAGCTGCGCCAGGCGGTAGCTGTGCACCAGCTCGGTATTGCGGCTGCGCAGGTAATTGAGGATATAGTTGCGGGTCATCGTGTAGAGGTAGTTCCGCAGGCTCAGCATGACGGTCATCTCCTGCCGCCCGATCCAGAGTTTCACGAAGACGTGCTGCACGGCGTTCTCGGCCGCGGAACGGTCCTTCAGCATCTTCAGGGCCACGGCATAGAGTATCCGGTGATACTTCCCGTAAACCACCCGGAAAGCCTCCTCGCTCCCCTGCTTGATCCGCCGGAACAGTTCCCGATCCTCGTTTTCCTGAATGAAATCTTCGGTCATACCGGAAGCAAAGATAGCATTAATTTCAGATTTGCAACCTCCTGCCCCAAAAAACGAAAAAGCCGCAGCCCGAAAGCTGCGGCCCTGCCGGTCTGCGGATCAGCGGATTCCGTATTTCCGGAAAATCTTGCGCAGCTGCGGTTCGAGATGGCGGGTCATGTACATGAAACCCTGGTCGGAGGGGTGCGAACCGTCGACCGTCCCGAGGTGGTCCGTGCCGATCATCCCCCGGGAGTCGATGAAGTAGATGTTCCGGTCGTCCTTCATCAGCCGCCGGATGCCCGCTTCGGCGGCGGCGCGCTTGTCGGATTCGAATTTCCGCGCCTGGAGGTTGAAATTCACGGTCTCGCGGACCTCGGTCTGGATGAAGATCAGCGGCGTCGAGGGATGCGCCTTGCGGACGGTCGCCACGAAGGCGTCGAGCCGCTCCTCGATCTCCCCGGCACTCGGGTTGGAGAAGGCGTCGAAAACAAAGGCGTCGGCCTCCATCTCGGCCAGCATCCGCGCGAATTCGGGTTGCAGCTTGCATTGCCCGCTGTAACCGAGATTCAGGAAATCGAGTCCCATCCGGCGGGCCAGCCGCGCCGTCCAGGTCATGCCGGGACGCCCGGCCGAAGCGCCGTGGGTGATGCTCGACCCGAGCACCACGATCCGGTGGCGGAAGGGGTTCGGAACGGCCTCGATGCGGCTGTCGCCGTCGATGCCCAGTTCCAGCGAAAGCACCTCGTCCCACAGGGGCAGGTAGACCAGACAGGTCTTTTCGCCCTCGTCCATATACTCGACCAGCGCGCTGTCGTGGTTGTCGCCCTTGGGCCAGCCGAAACCGGCGTAGACCCACTGCCCGTCGCGCTCGATGTAGAGATCGAGACCCTTGCGGGCGATGGCGGTCATGTTGTGGCCCAATCCGTATCCGCCGGTTTTCCACCGGGCGCGGATCGTCCGGCTGTCGGTGCGGAAAACGACGGCCAGTCCGGTGGAGAAGGCCGAGTAGTTCTTCACGGGCTGCCAGAGTTCGTAACGGGCGGTGTCGACCCGCTGGAACAGTTTGGGAGTGGGCATGCTCTTGCCGATGACGGTCAGCGTCGCGGCATCGACGTAACGGAGCGGTTGCTTCTCCTGCGCACCGGCGGCGTTCAGCGTCAGCAGCAGCACGGGCAGCGCGAGGCTGCGGAAAACGAGGGAAAGGTTCTTCATGGTATCGGAATTTGGTTGTATCCGGGTTTGTCGGCCGTCCGGCGGATTCAGAGTTTGTAGAGCGCGTAAACGGGATTGTGGTCCGAGAGGAACGGAACGCCGTAACGCCCGGAATCGACAAGGGTCCGGTAGGCCAGCGCACGGGCGTTGCGGGCGAAAATGAAGTCGATCCACAGCGAACGCTTGCCGAAGTCGTTGAACGTCGGCAGTTCGTCGGTCACCGGGGCCGCATGGCGCGCCGACTGCATCCACGCCTTCAGCGGGTCGAGCAGGGCGTTGTCGTAGGTCGTATTCAGGTCTCCCGAGAGAAAGACGGCGGCCTTCTCACCGGCGATCCGCTTCATCCGGGCGACCATCATCCGGGCCGATTCGGCGCGGGCCTGCTTGCCGATATGATCGAAATGGGTGTCGAAATAGAAGAACTCCTTTCCGGTTTTCCGGTCCTTGAGCTGCACCCACACCGTGACGCGGCGGCACATGGCGTCCCAGCCCCGCGAAGGGCATTCGGGCGTGGGGCTGATCCAGAAAAACCCGCTGTCGAGCAGGATGTATTTCGAACGGCGGTACATGATCATCAGATGCTCGCCGCCGTCGGGTTTCTTCTCGATGTCGGTCGCGGCGTCGCGCCCCATGTCGACCTCGGCGTATTCGGGGAGGTTCACCTTCAGATAGTCGATCTGCGGCCGGTGCGGCTCCTGGAAGCCGATGACGTCGGGCGATTCCGCACGGATCATCTCCAGACAGGCGGCGCGCCGCGCAACCCAGCCGTTGTCGCCGTCGGCGCCGGGCTTGTAATAGCGGATGTTGAACGACATCAGTTTCAGGTCGGCCTTCGCAGCGGCGGCGGCCAGCGCCTTGTCGTCCTGCGCCCGCAGGGGCAGCGCAAGGCCGAGAAGCGCAACAAAAAGCAGTAGTTTTTTCATCATGGACAAAGGTGCCAACACGCCGGACGCAGCCGAAACCGGACAGCCCGGCAGAACGCTCCGACAAATAAAAAATATCATTACAGCACCAAAGATAATTCAAAAAAAGCAAAAAAAGCAAACCGGACCCTGCTTTTTTATACGGATTACGGGCCGCAGACCACTGTAACAGGCAGCAAAAAGAAAGGGCCGAACCTCCGACGGAGCCGACCGGAACGGGGTGCACGCCGCGGTTCCGGGACAGAAACGCCGTATCCGCCGATCTTCGGACGTCAGGCGTTTTTTCCGCGGGAAAGGCTCCGAATGTCCCGGAAAATTGCTACCTTTGCCGCAAACAAACCCTATTTACACTATGGAATTCGAAGGAACCGTTTACAAAATACTGCCCGTGACGAAGGGAACGTCGGCACGCGGTGAGTGGCAGCGTCAGGATGTGGTTTTCGAAATGAACGAAGGCTCTTTCACACGCAAAATCTGCGTTACGTTCTTCAACAAGCCCGAAGACGTGGCCCGTCTGAAAGAGGGTTCGACCTACAACGTCTCGGTCAACATCGAGTCGCGCGAATACAACGGCCGCTGGTACACCGACATCCGCGCATGGCGTCTGCAACCCAAACAGGAGGCCGCGGCGGCCCCGATGCCCGACATGCCGCCCATCGCCGAGGAGCCTTCCTACGCCTCTGCGCCCGCACAGGTCGACGACCTGCCGTTCTAAACGGACTCAAATCGAGTAGGAGGAAAACGAAGTAGTTTTCTTCCTACTTTCGTTTTCCGACCTCTCACACCACCGTACATGCGGTTCCGCATACGGCGGTTCCTATTTTGGGTGCCATTCGAGATACGACCCTATTAAAGTAGCATACCCTGCGGAGCGTAGTTTATTGTTATCTATCGCCCTTTTTAGAATAGGGCTATCAGCTATTCGCCAATAGCCCTTGCGAGTATTACCCCATTCGTATGCTTGATATTTATTGATACCACATATGATGAGGTTTGCCACTTTTGTCTTGGCTTTCTTCCAAGCTTTCCATATACACATGCGGATTCTACGCCTTAGCCATTCGTCTGTTACAAGCAAGAGACGCTTCATATTGGCAAGGTGATAATAGCCAACCCAACCTCTTATGTATTCTTTCAGCTTTTGCTTTCTCTTGGCATATCCCCATCCGTTGCTGCGACTTGTCAGTTCTTTCAATTTTGACTTCATCTTGTCCTTGGACTTGGGATGCACCGTGAGTTGGCATTTGCCTTTCATCACATAGAAGGAGTAGCCGAGGTATTTCACTCCGCGCACATACGACACTACGGTCTTTTCCTTGTTGACTTTGAGATATAGAACATTTTCTATAAATCGGGTTATAGACTCCTTCACTCGCATTGCAGCCCTTTTAGACTTGCAGAATATCATCGAGTCGTCAGCATAACGCACAAAGGGGAGTCCTCTGCGTTCGAGTTCTTTATCCAATTCGTTGAGCATGATGTTACTCAACAACGGACTTAGCGGTCCTCCTTGGGGAGTTCCTTCCTCGCTCGCTTCAAACAATCCTTTGTTCATTACACCACTTCGGAGATATTTGTGTATAAGACTGACTACTCTGCCGTCTTTTATCGTACGGCTGAGGATTTCTATGAGCTTGCTATGGCTCACGGTGTCGAAGAAGCGTTCAAGGTCGATGTCTACTACATAGGTGTAGCCCTCGTTGATTATCCTTTGCGCTCCACGCAGTGCATCATGGCATCCTCTTCCCGGACGGAAGCCGTAGCTTGTCTTGGAGAATTGGTTCTCATAGATGGGAGTCAGTACTTGGTTGATGGCTTGTTGCACCACACGGTCTACAACCGTAGGTATTCCCAAAAGGCGCATCTTGCCGTTGTCTTTGGGTATTTCTACCCTTTTCACTGGGTTCGGACGGTAAGAGCCGTCCATCAAGGAACGGATGAGCACATCCTTGTTGGTCATGAGCCATGGGAGCAACTGCTCACATGACATCTTGTCGATACCACCACAGCCTTTGTTTCTCATAACAGCCTTGTAAGCTCGGTTGAGATTCGTAGGACTAAGAATTTGCTCGAAAAGGTGTTCCTTGTCGAATGGTACTTCCACGATGTTGTCTTCACACATCCACATGAAGGTCTGCACTCCCCCATACCATTCGGTTTCCGACCTATCTCTTTGGGGGCAGCCATTAACTTGGGATAATGTTTTCTGCATTCTTTCCTTCATAAGGTATGTTTCAATTACTATCGTTTAATTGTTAGGTTCAGCCCTTCATGCAATGTTATCGATTATTGCAATACTATGGCATCTGCTGACTTCTCACGGCAAGCTTTACTCCGCTTCTTTCGTAAAAAAAAACTATTTGAAGCGTCCGTGAGACCTCCTCGGATAAGAGCATTGTCTTTCCATCTTATACCCACTTCATTTACACCGACCGTTCCGAATAGCTATAGGGCTTTGGCTTGTCGTGCAGCCTTACCCACGGTCATATGCCTTATATGAAGTTTCTGTCCGTTAGGTCAGATGTTTGCCGCCGGCTTCTTTCAGATTTCACCTCACGATGAACACCCTTGCCTTGGGCTATGTAATTCCCGCTATTAGGGCTTACTCGGGACTTGCACCCGTTAGACAATGCTCATGCCGAGCATACACGAAAAAGGGAGGCCCCGCAGGGTCTCCCTTTCCGGTGACGGGCGTTCCGCCCCGTCAGAAGAGATTCACGCCGTCGAGCGTTGCGATCAGGTAGGTGGCGGCCACCGTCAGGATGGCGTACAGCTCGGGGAAAGCCGCGAGGATCAGCGTCTTACCCATCACGTCGTGACCGTTGCCGATAGCGGCGATACCGTTGGCGCAGACCTTTGCCTGATAGATCGAAGCGGCGATGTTCACCAGACCGACCAGCAGACCGGCGCCGAAGATAGCCGCGCCCTGCACCATCGTCGGGTCCGTCAGACCCTTCTGCACCAGGAAGAAGCAGACGAAACCGTAGAGACCCTGCGAACCGGGAAGCGCCGAAAGAATCATGTAGCTGCCGAAAGCGCCGCCGTTCTTCTTCATGGCCCCTACTGCGGCCTGACCCGTAATTGCGGTACCGATCGACGAAGCGACACCTGCCAGACCCACCATCAGCGCTACGCCGACGTAAGCCAATACCAATGCTGTTGTTTCCATAATGTTTTGAGTTTTTTTTAATTGTTATTATTCGTTAGTATCGTTCATTTTACGAATCGGGTCGAAATTGCGCGGGGCCATTTCGAAACCGGCGTTCTTGAAAAACTCGACGAACGTCAGACGCAGCGGGTGCACGAACGACGAGATGGTCGACATGAAAAGGTTGATGCCGTGACCGATCAGCAGAATCGGAATCATAATCAGCAGCCGGACCACGATGTTCGCGCCTTCGGGCACGAATCCCGACGCCAGCGTGTTGAACACCAGCGCCAGCACACCGCCCGAAAGCCCGATGGCGAACAGACGGATATAGGACAGCACGTCGCTCAACAGTCCCGTGAGGTTGTTGTAAAGGTCCCACAAACCCGCGCCGAGGTTGATGAGCGGATTGCGCTTCGGATTGTTCAGAAGCAGCATCAGCACGCCGCCGACGCCCAGCGCCGCATAGAAGGCCACCGATCCGGCCGTAAAGCCCGGAATGGCGAGACCCGCCATCGGAAGGCCCATGGCCAGACAGCACGAGACGAGGATGATGAACCACCCCAGCAGTCCCAGCGCACGGCCGAAACCGAAACAGCGAACGGTCATCCAGATGTTGAGCAGCATGCCGAAAAGAATCTGCACCACGCCGATAACCAGCGCGATGGAGAAGAACTGTCCCTGGAAATCGAGGAATTTCACCGAGGGGAACCACGTGCTCATGTTGATGCCGAAGAACGAGCCGCACAGCAGTCCGAACGCGACGGTCGACACGCCGCACAGCGTGGCGAACCACGCCGCCTGACGCATCATGCCGGGCTTTCGGTTCCTGGCGAGCATCCACCACCCCATCAGGGTCAGGATCAGTCCGTAGCCGGCGTCGTTGAGACAGATGCCGAAAAAGAGCATGTAGAACGGAGCGAAGAAGGGCGTGAGGTCCATCGTCCCGTATTTCGGGCGGGCGTACATGTCGCCCACCAGTTCGAAGACATGCGCGAACCAACGGTTCTTGAGCTTCACGGGCGTTTCGTCCTCGGGCGTGGGGTCCGATTTGAGGAAGACCACGTTGGGGTACTCCTCCAAAAGGGCGTCGACCCGACCGGAAGTCTCCTTCTCGGCCCAGCCCTCCATGACGACCAGCGTACCGTCGGCGGCCTCCTGCGCCGTAGCCTTCACCCGCACGCCCTGCAAACGCTCCTTCAGCGAGCAGGCGTGCTGTGCGAGCAGGGCCTCCGAAGCGGCCGCACGCGAAAATTCAGCGTCGAGAGTCCGGAGTTTCCCTTCGGCTTCGGCGATGCGGCGCTCCGCCTCGCGAATGTCCATCGTCGGGGTCTTCATCTCCTGCGCGTCGAGCGTAACCTCCTCGCCGGGCTTGGCCACGACGACGAACCACACCGTGGCATCGGTGCGGCTGACCTCCGAAACCGTATAGCGCTCCGACCACTCGGCCAACTGCTTGTCGAAGGTGTTGCGCTGGGTGAAGAAATAGCGCAGGACAATGCCCCGGGCGGCGAGTTTCCGCGTCGCCTCCACGTCGAACGCCCCCCAGGGACGCAGCTCCTCGGCCGCTTTTTCCAGCCGCCCGATCTCGGCGTTGAGCGTCGCGGCCTCGCGGTGCGCGGCGGCGTAATGCGCATAGGCCTCCTCGCCCGAAGCGAACGGCGCGGCGGCAGCGTCGCAGCGCTCCCCGGCGCGGAAGTTCTTCAGGAACTCCGCGGCCTTCGCAAGGCTCTCGATGTCCAGCAGCAACTGGCGGTCCTCCTCGGAGGGTTCCCAACCCGCGGTGGTGATGTCCACCAGCCCGAGGCCGCGCAGCTTCTCGACGAAATCCTCACTCTGCGCCGCAAAGAGCACAAAGTTGTATTTTGACATTCTGGCTATCATAACATCGCGCCCTCCCCGGCGGCCTGCTGCTTGGTTTTCACGATCTTCTGGGCCGACTTGGAGAGGTTCTCCTCGTCCTCCATGAAGCGTTTGATCTTACGTATGGCGTCCTCGTACCCGGGTATCTGAACCTTTTCGTACAAGTTCACCTTTTGAGTGGTTTTGCGGCGCGCATGGTCCAGCAGTTCCATCTTCCGGTTGTAGACCTCGAACTCGATCCCCAGCTGCGCCATGCGCTTGAGGATGCCGACTCCGTCGGCGAACCACACCGGCGAGGAGAACAGATCGTAGGGTTTCTCCTCGAATTTCACTTCCTGCAGGACGGGCGTGCGCACACCCGCGATTTTCTGGACCGACAAATCGACGTCGGCAATGCGCAGGAGGTCACAATCAAACTCTCCCCAGAGCGACACCATGTAGTCGTACTCGGCCTTCAGAGCGTCGAGCCGACGACGGTAGTCGCTTGCGGAGTCCTTCGCCTTCTTCACTTCGGAGCGCAGGGCCGACTCCTTACTTTTGATCGTAGGGAGGGCCTTCTGGCGCATTTTCAGCTGTTTGCCGAGTTCGCCCAGCGAGGTCTTGTTATATTGGAATTTGATTGCCATTGCGCGTTACGCCTCCTTCCAGTATTTTTGGATAAGTTCCTCCTTGATGGCGACCTCCTCCCGGGTGAAGTACTTGGCGAAAAGCCCCCATGCGGTGTCGAGCATCTGGTTGATCTCGATATTGATATCAATGGCCAGCAGTTTCTCCGAGTAGTCGAAGGCGAACTTCAGGGTGCGCTCGTCGTAGTCCGAGAGGTCGAAGCCGTTCTCCAGCTTGGTCTTGGCGTTGGCCGCATCGGCGTAGAGGCGCACGCAGGCGTTCATCACCTGCGGATGGTCCTCGCGGGTCTTCTTGCCGATGACGAGCTGTTTCAGACGCGACAGCGAACGGAACGGGTCGACGATCACCTTGCCCGTGTCGGAGTCGTTGCGCAGGAACAACTGGCCCTCGGTGATGTAACCCGTATTGTCGGGGATGGCGTGCGTGATGTCGCCGCCCGAAAGCGTCGTCACGGCGATGATCGTGATCGAACCGCCGTTGGGCAGCTGCACGGCCTTTTCGTAGATCTTCGCAAGGTCCGAATACAGCGAACCGGGCATCGAGTCCTTCGACGGAATCTGGTCCATGCGGTTCGACACGATGGCCAGGGCATCGGCGTACAAGGTCATGTCCGTGAGCAGCACCAGCACCTTCTCGCCCTTGTCGACGGCGAAGTACTCGGCGGCGGTAAGCGCCATGTCGGGAACGAGCAGACGCTCCACGGGCGGATTCTCGGTCGTGTTGACGAACGACACGATGCGGTCGAGCGCGCCGGCGTTCTCGAAGACCGACTTGAAGTACAGAAAGTCGTCGTTCGTAAGGCCCATGCCGCCCAGGATGATCTTGTCGGCCTTGGCGCGCAGGGCCACGTTGGCCATCACGGCGTTGTAGGGCTGGTCGGGGTCGGCGAAGAAGGGGATCTTCTGCCCCGTCACGATCGTATTGTTCAGGTCGATGCCGGCGATGCCCGTGGCAATCAGCTCCGAAGGCTGGATGCGCCGGAAGGGATTCACCGTCGGACCGCCGATCTCGCGGGCCTCGCCCTCGATGATCTCGCCGCCCTCGAGCGGTTCGCCGTAGGCGTTGAAGAAACGCCCCGCGAGGTTGTCCGAAACGCGCAGCTTGGGAGGCTCGCCGTGGAAGACGACCTCGGAGTCGGTGGACAGGCCCTCGGTTCCGGCGAAAATCTGCAACGTGACGTTCTCGCCCATAATCTTCACCACCTGCGCCAGCTTGCCGCCGACGGTGGCCAGTTCGTCGTTGCCGACGCCCGTGGCGCGGAGCGTCACGGTAGCCTTGGTGATGTTGTCAATCTTGGTATATATCTTCTGAAATGCTCGTGTTGTCATAATTTCTCCCGCTTATTTGGATTGTTCACTCACATACTGCTCGATCTGCTTCCGGTAGCCCTCGAACTTCTCCGACTTCCACTCCGAATAGTTCATCTGGCGGAAGAGGTTGATCAGCCCCTTGAAGAACTGCGAGCAGGCCTCGAAGTCGGCGAACGCAAATTCCTGGTTGCAAATGCCCAACACCATCTTGTACATCATCTGCTGGCGTTCCATCGGGCAGTTGGCGTCGATGTCATCGAAAGCGTCCTGCTGGAGGATGACGAAGTCGATCAGCTCCGATTTCCAGAACCGTTCGTGATACTCCACCGGCACGCCGTCGTCGCCCAGAATGTTGATCTGGTCGTTGGCCTCCTTGCCGCGCTGCACGATGGTCTTGCCCGCGTAGACCAGGTCCACCCAGTCCTTCTCGATGTGCTCGTCGAGGTATTCGCGGATTTCGGGGTATTCGAGGTATTTCGAGTAGGACTCCAGCGGGTCGATGGCCGGATAGCGCTTCGAGTCGGCGCGGCCCTGCGAAAGGGCGTAGAAACAACGCGCGGCCTTCTTCGTCGATTCGGTCACCGGCTCCTTGAGGTTACCGCCCGCAGGCGACACCGTGCCGAGGAACGTCACCGATCCGGTCTGGCCGCCGACGAGTTTCACCAGTCCCGCACGCGAGTAGAAGTTCGAGATGATCGCCGAAAGGTCCATCGGGAAGGCGTCCTGACCGGGAAGCTCCTCCAGACGGTTCGACATCTCGCGCAGCGCCTGCGCCCAGCGCGACGTCGAGTCGGCCATCACGAGCACCTTGAGGCCCATCGAGCGGTAGTATTCGCCGATGGTCATACCCGTATAGACCGACGCCTCACGCGCGGCAACAGGCATGTTCGACGTGTTGCAGATGATGATCGTGCGCTCCATGAGCGTATGGCCCGTATGCGGGTCGATCAGCTCGGGGAACTCCTTGAAGATTTCGACCACCTCGTTGGCGCGCTCGCCGCACGCCACCATGATGATCACGTCGGCGTCGGCCTGCTTCGAAATGGCGTGCTGGAGCACGGTCTTGCCCGCGCCGAAAGGCCCCGGGATAAAGCCCGTACCGCCCTCGGCCATCGGGTTGAAGGTGTCGATCGGACGCACGCCGGTCTCCATGATGCGCGACGGGCGGGGTTTCTCCGTATAGCAGCGCACGGCCTGCTTCACGGGCCATTTCTGCACCATCGTCACCTCGTGGTCGCGGCCTTCGGCGTCGGTCAGGACTGCCATCGTGTCGGTGATCTTGTATTTGCCCGCCTCGGCGACGCTCTTGACCGTATAGCTGTCCGTCATCGTGAAGGGAACCATGATCTTGTGCATCACCCACAGCTCCTTCACCTCGCCCAGCCACGACGCCGCCGTGACCTTGTCGCCGGCCTTGGCCAGCGGCGAAAATTCCCACTCGGCATCGTAGTCGACCGGATCGGTGATCGAACCGCGGGCGATGAACAGACCGTCCATCTTTTCGAGGTCGTTCTGAAGACCGTCGTAGTTGCGCGACAAAAGGCCCGGAGCCAGCGTGACTTCGAGCATGTGACCCTCGAATTCGACCCGGTCGCCGATCTTCAGACCGCGGGTGCTGTCAAAAACCTGGACATAGGCCGCGTCGCCTATGACCTTGATGACCTCGGCCATCATTTTGGTATCGCCCGTCCAGACATAGCAGATCTCGTTCTGACCCACGGGTCCGTCGGCCTTGACGATCACGATGTTGGAGATGATACCGTTTACACGTCCTGTAGTTTTCATTGTATGTTTTTATTGTTTATTCCTTATTAATCAGCTCCTTGCCGTCCAGTTCGGCAAGCAGGCGGGCGAACATCTCGCGGCCGCGCGCAGCGTCGAGCAGCGTCCAGCGGGCGACGATGTTGATCCGCACCAGGTAGGAAAGGATGGCGTTGACGTCGAAATAGTCGAAGGTCGCCAGCTCCGCGGCTTCGTTCCAGCGGATCAGGTCGATCTTGTGCTCCTTCTCCACGAGGTTGGCCTCGTCGTTCACCGCCGCGATCACCGCGTCGATATAGGGAAGTTCGCCCCGAAGCCCGAAATCGGCCGCAGAACTGCGCTGCAACTGTTCGGCGACATCGCCGCCGCCCACGACGACCTCCTCGACCGCACGCCCTGCGGCGCGCGCCGTGACGGCCGCCGAAACGTTGCGCAGGTTCCGGTCGAAAGCGGACCACTCGCGCAGGAAGCGGCTCCCGGCCTTTCCGCAGGCGGCGTAGTAGGCCCCGAACAGCTCCTTCTCGAAACGCCGCGACGTGTCGACCGTCTCGGCGTCCTCGCCCTCGGGATCGGCATAGGCCCTCACCACGCGGGCAACCGCCTCGGGAAGCCGCTTCGGAGCTTTCAGCTCCTCCGCCAGCTCCTCGCGCGTGAAGTTGCCCAGCGGATTGTGCGCCGAGCGCCCCGCACGCAGGGCGGCGATATTCTCACAGTCGTAGTAGCCGTACAGGAGCCGCACCTCGCGGGCGTCGCCGCGGTTCACCTCCTCCAGAATCCCGGAGACGATGGCCCGGGCGTCGAAGCCCTTGGTGTCGGCGTCGAGCGCGTACTCCTTCAGGGAGGCTACCAGACAATAATATTGGGTCGCAAACATGCCTTACGCCTTGAACAACAGTTGGAACACCTTGTCGCGCAGGTACTCTGCCAACAGCGCTTCGATGTCGGCGTCGGCGAACGAAATGTAGTAGCCGCCCTCCTTGGCGCCCACCTTGAAGCCGGTCTTCACCTCCTTCGACCAGCCCACCTCGACACCGGCGGCGAGCAGCTCCTTCGCACTCTCCTCGAACGCCGCGTCGAGTTTCTTGCGCTCGCCCTCGGGCAGCAGGGCCTGCAATTCGACCTTGCCCGAATCGGAACCGTTCCAGTTTTTAGCTACGGCGACGAGCATCTCCTTGATGAACGCCGGGTCCACGACGGCCTCCTTCACGCCCCGGGCCGTAGCCTTGGCGATGATCAGCGAGGCGATCTCCGACTTGATTCTGCCGACGGCCTGCTTGCCGGCCAGCGAAATCTCGGTCATGGTGTTCTTCGAAACGTCCTCGGCCTTGGCCTCCGCCTTTTTGACGATCTCTTCGGCCTCGGCGCGGGCCTCGGCGACGATCTTCCGGGCCTCGGCCTTGGCGTCGGCCACCAGCTTGTCGGCCTCGGCGCGCCCTTTCTCCAGCCCCTCGTCGTAGAGCTTCTGCGTCAACTGTTGAAGTTTGTTTTCCATAGCGTTATTTAGTTTTGATTATTGTTTTTCGGTTTTAACGCACAAATATAAAAAAGATTATCTACAATCGGGGATACTGAACAGCAATTTATCCTATTTTGACAAATTTCCGGCACAAATGGAGCAGATGTATAACCGCAGGCCCGCCGCACCGCAATGGCGGCCGCCGCAGGCCCGGGACATGCCCCGGAACTGATCGCCAAAGAGGTTGCGTTCGGCAACGGACAGATCCGCAAGGGCGGAAACACGCTGACGATAGAGGCCGTCGCCCCGGCTCCCGGATTCACGGAGTGTTTCTTCGGACTCGACAGACTGGTCCTGCATCTGCAATAAGGGCAGTCCGGCTTCGGCGCGACACGATCCGGGCCGGCCGGGAGATACAAACGCATTCCCCGGCCGGCCCGGACAAGACGGGCGAAAGACACCCGCAAAACCTTAAACCTATTGGTGCTGGGGGCGCAGAAGATCCTGCACCACCTTCACCGGAGAGAATGTCGTGACGGGAACGTCGACGAAGACCGTGTTCCACTTCGCCATCGCACCGTTCCAGAGTCCCGGAAGCTCCTGCGCACGCAGATCGCGGCCGCCGGAGGATTTCGACGAGATGAATCCCGTCGCGGGATCGGTGTACCGGCGCAGATCGAACTTGCACCCCTTCGAATCGCGCACGCCGCAGACGAGGTCCACCGGATTGAAGTGCGTGGCCGACTGCATCAGCGGCAGGTCGTCGGGCGCGATCTGGCTCGACTCGGCGATCTGAAGCGACTCCGTGCCGTCGGGGTTCCCGACCCAGAACGGGCCGCCGCCCGGCTCGCCCTCGTTGCGGACCATGCCGCAGACGCGGATCGGACGGTCCAACACGGCGCGCAGCAGCGCCGAATCGTACTCGGCGGGGAGTTTCACGCAGAGCTGTTTTTCGATGAATTCGGCGATGGGTTCCAGCTCGGCGCCGCCCACTTCGAGGGCCTTGAGGTACTCGAAGGCGCGCCCCTGGAGGTCGAGCAGAACCCCCGCAAGCACCTTTTTATAACGGACCGTGTCCCCGCGGCGGGCATCGGTCGTCACGTTGTCGATGTTCTTGATGAAGATCAGGTCGGCGTCGATCTCGTTCAGGTTTTCGATCAGCGCCCCGTGGCCCGCGGGACGGAACAGCAGCGTGCCGTCGTCCTGCCGGAAAGGCGTGTTGTCGGGATTCACGGCGAGGGTGTCGGTCGAAGGTTTCTGCACCGAGAACGAGATCTCGTAACGGACGCCGAACCGCTTTTCGTAAAGGGGGACCTTTGCGGCGAGCAGCTCCTCGAAGCCCGCGACGTGCTCGGGCGAGACGGTGAAATGGATGCGCACGACGCCTCCGGCCGCGGCGTAGGCCGCCCCTTCGACCAGGTGCTCCTCGACGGCCTTGCGCGCCCCTTCGGGATAGGCATGGAAGGTGACCAGGCCCTTGGGCTTGCGGCCGTAGTTCAGCCCGTCGCCGACGATGGCATTCACGATCGCACGGTCGTCGGCCCCGGCGGGCAGCACGGCGCGAAGTTCGGGCCAGAAGGCGAACTTCCCGATATTTTCCAGCAGCGTGTCGATGCCCTTGCCGCGTTTGCCGTCGTTGACGAACTCGAACAGCTCCTTGAACATGCGCGTGGCGGCCCCCGAAGCGGGCACGAACTTCACCACCCCCAGTCCGGCAGACTCTTTTTCATAGCGTTCCACGGCGGCATCGGCCTCCGCCGCGCCGACAACCAGCACGCCGTCGCCCGGCGATGCGGCCCGCACGACATTCAGGAAAGGGAATCCGCGGCGAAAATTCTCCAACTGGGTCTCCGCCTGTTCGGGAGTGAGTCCGTGCTCCCGGATTTGCTGCAAATCTTTTTCGTCGAACATATTCTGTTATCGTTTACATGGTCACCGATTGCCAAACCTGCGGTGCCTCCGACGTTTGCGCCGGGAATCGCCGCCAAAAAAACGGATCAGCGCAAGCAAGGACAGCAGTATGCAGATCAGCCACACCATTGAGTTATTCAGGTTTGAATCTCAAAGTTAAAAATAATTTCTAACTTTGCATACCATGATTCGAGAATTTCACCAAATCAGCCTGCGCGGGCGCAACAGTTTCGGCGTCGACCAGCGGGCCGCACGCCTCGTAGAATTCGAAACGGCCGAGGATCTGCGCACGTTTTTCGCCGCGGGGATTCCCGGGCGGTGGACGGTGCTCGCCGGGGGCAACAACATCCTTTTCACCGAAGATTACGACGGCGTGCTGCTGACCCCCGTGGCCCGGCAGATCGCCCTTTTGAGCGACGACGGCGACGAAGTTCGCCTGCGCGTCGAGGCGGGCGTCGAATGGGACGACCTGGTGGAATGGGCCGTCGAACGCGGTCTGTGGGGCATCGAAAACCTCTCGCTGATCCCCGGCAAGGCGGGGTCCGCCCCGGTGCAGAACATCGGGGCCTACGGCTGCGAAGCGAAGGACGCGATCCGCCGGGTCGAGATGTACTGCGTCGAAACGGGCAACCTGCTGACGCTCGACGCCGCGCACTGCGGATTCGGCTACCGCGAAAGCGTCTTCAAGCACGACCTGAAAGGGCGCGTGATCATCACAGCCATCGAAATACGCCTCTCGCATACGCCGCGTCCGAAACTGGGCTACGGCGACGTGGAGCGCGAGGTCGAAGCCCGCGGAGGCGCCACGCTGCGCAACATCCGCGAGGCGATCTGCTCGATCCGCCGCGCAAAACTTCCCGACCCGGCCGTGCTGGGCAACGCGGGCAGTTTCTTCAAGAATCCGGTGGTCGAAGCCCCCGTCGCGGAACGGCTCCTTGCCGAATATCCCGACATGCCGCACTATGCGGCCCCCGAAGGCCGCATAAAGCTGGCCGCCGGGTGGCTGATCGACCGGGCCGGGATGAAAGGCTACCGCGAGGGAAGCGTGGGGGTTCACGAGCGGCAGGCGCTGGTGCTGGTGAACCACGGCGGCGCCACGGGCGGCGAGGTGATCGCCTTCGCCCGCACGGTGCAGGCGAAGGTCCGCGAAAAATTCGGCATCGAAATAGATACTGAAGTGAACATATTATGAATCTTTTGGACTCTTTTCAACGCTACATCGACGAGAACGACCTCGCCACGCACGACGACCGTATCCTGCTCACCGTCTCGGGCGGCGTGGACTCGATGGTCATGCTCTCGCTGTTCACCCGCTGCGGCTACCGGGTGGGCGTGGCCCACTGCAACTTCCAGCTGCGCGGCGCAGAGAGCGACGAGGACGAAGTGCTGGTGGAAGACGAGGCCAAAAAGCACGGCGCAGCGTTCTACAACAGGCGCTTCGAGACCAGGGCCGAAATGGAGCGCACGGGCGAGTCGATGGAGATGGCGGCCCGGCGGCTGCGCTACGCATGGTTCGACGCCTTGAGCCGCGAGCACGGCTACACGGCCATCGCCATCGCCCACCATGCCGACGACTCGATCGAAACCTTTTTCATCAACCTGCTGCGCGGAACCGGGCTGCGGGGGCTGACGGGAATCTCGACACAGGTCGGAAAGGTGATCCGCCCGCTGCTGTTCGCGTCGCGCAAGGAAATTCTCGAATACGCCGTCCAGAACCGCATCCCCTTCCGGGAGGATTCGTCGAACCGGTCGACCAAATACCTGCGCAACAAGATCCGGCTGGGGCTGATCCCCCGCATCCGCGAAATCAACCCCAAGTTCACGAGCCTGATGAGCCGCAACCTCGCGCGCCTGACCGACGCCCAGCTGTTCATCAACCACGGCATCGAACGCATCCGCTCGGAAGCCGTCACCTCGGACACGGGGATCGACACGATCCATCTCGACCGCCTCGATCCGGCCTTTCCGCAGGGATTCGTGATCTACGAACTGTTGAGTTCGGGCTACGGATTCAAGGGCGACGTGATCGACGCACTGTGCCACTCGCTCGAACAGGACGCCACGGGACGGCGGTTCTACGCCCGCGAAAGGGTGGCCTCGATCGACCGCGGAAAGATCGTCATAGCGCCGATAGCCCCCGACGACGCGTGTCTGACGACGGTGCGCAAAGGCGCCCCGCGCAGCTACTGCGGCAACTCGGTCCTCTACTACGAATACTGCGACATCGACACGATCAAGAATTTCGGCGTTCCCGAGAACATCGCGCAGATAGACGCCGACCGCCTGCAATTCCCGCTCACGCTGCGCCGCTGGCGCGACGGCGACTGGTTCGTGCCGTTCGGCATGACGGGCCGCAAAAAGGTGTCGGACTTCCTCGTCGACGCCAAGGTCTCCGTGGCCGAGAAGCAGCGGCAGTTCGTGCTGCTGTCGGGCGACGAGATCGTCTGGCTCGTCGGACGCCGCATCGACGACCGCTACCGCCTTACGCCCGACACGGAAAACGTGTTGCGCATCACCAAAGAAATCGTTTAAAATGGCAAAGAGCGCTCTGAAATTCAAGGATTCCGTCGCCCAGTACGAACGGATCGCGGCAGAGGTCGCGGCCCGCCGGTTTTCCGGCATCTACCTGCTGATGGGCGAGGAGAGCTACTTCATCGACGCACTCTCGGACCAGCTGGCCGCGACGATCCTCGACGAGGCCGCGCGGGCCTTCAACCAGATCACCGTCTACGGGCGCGACTCCGAGGCGGGGCAGGTGATCAACCTCTGCCGCCAGATGCCGATGATGGGACAATACCAGGTGGTGATCCTCAAGGAGGCACAGCAGCTCAAGGGGCTGGACAAGCTCGCGCTCTACACGCAGAAGCCCTCGCCGACGACCATTCTCGTGATCTGCCACAAGGAGAAGAACGCCGACAAACGCTCGGCCTTCTACAAGGGCTGCGCAGCGAACGGCACGGTGCTGGAATCGGTGCGCCCGCGCGACTACGAGATCGCGGCGTGGTTACAGCAGTTCATCCGGCAGAAAGGATTCACGATCGACCCCAAGGCGCTTTCGATGCTGACCGACCATTTGGGAACCGACATCGCGAAGATCTCCAACGAAATCCGGAAACTCACCGTCTCGCTGCCCGAGGGTACGCAGCGCATCACCGACGCCGACATCGAGGCCAACATCGGCATTTCGAAGGATTTCAACAACTTCGAACTCTGCAAGGCGGTCGTCACGCGGGACATGGCCCGCGCGCTGATGATCGCCGAGCACTTCGCCCGCAACCCCAAGGACAACCCGTTGCTCTTGACCGTCATGGCGCTGTTCGGGCAGTTCAAGGAGCTGTTCGTGGTCAACTACCTGCGCTGGCTCGCACGCCACAAAGGACGGCCCTTTCCGCCGGACACGGAACTGATGCGCATCCTGCGCAAGAACAACACGTTCGTCATCGGCGAGATCAAGCAGAACGCCGCCGGATGGGACAACCGCAAGGTGTTCAACATCCTCGGGCTGCTGCGCGAATACGACGCCAAGAGCAAGGGACTGGGTGCGGGCGGCGCGTCGGACGGCGAACTGCTGCGCGAACTGCTGCTGAAAATCTTTCTGCTTTGACCGGTCTCTACCTATACCAGACCGTGCATCTGGCCCGGGGCCGCGCGCGCAACGTCGCCGGACACATCGCCGTGCTCGACGCCGCGTCGCGCGAACTGTTCGGACGCCCCTACGCCCCCGCCGCAGAGCGGCTCGCGAAGCGTATCGAGACGCTCTCCGCCGCGGAACGCTATCCGGCGGGCGTGTCGGGCTTCGTGCGCATAGAACTGGACCCCGACGGCACGGAACGTCTGCTCCCGGCAGGGGTGTCGCTCTACGACGGCTACGCCTTCCGGAGCCTTCAGCCCGAAGCCGTGACCGTCGGATACGATCTGACGCTCTCCGAGGCTCCGACCTCCGCGCGCGAGGCCGCAGCGCAGCTGGCACGCAGGCTGGCCGAACGGCGCGGGGCGGAAGTCGCCGTGCGCTGCGACAGCGCGGGAATTCTCCGCTCGGCCGACGACGCGCCGCTGCTGGCCATCGCCGGCCGCACCGTCCTAACAGCCCCCGGCCCCGCAAGCGTCGAACGCCGCCTGGCCATGCTGGCCGTTCGGGCCGCAGGGCTGGAACTGAGCGAAGAGGCCTTCGGACGCGCCGACCTGCCCTCGCTCGACGAACTTTTCTTCGCCGACCACCGGGGCGTCACCTCGCTTTCGCGCTGCGACGGGCTGCCGCTGATGACCTTCGTCGCCGAACGCATCGCCGAAGCGATGGAGGGTCTTTTTCCGAAAAAATAGAAACCGGACCGGACGCAACCGTCTTATCTTTCGGGGAACCAAAACCCGAAAATCGTGAAAAAATACCTCTTTGCGTATGCGGTTCTTGCAACCGCACTGCTGTTTTTCACCTGCCGCCATTACCGCGCCGAGAACCGGCGGCTGGTCGAAAACCAGACGGCCCTGGCGGCCGACGTCACCCGTTACCGCACACGACTGGGCGCGGAGGCGGCCTCGGTGCAGGCCCTCCGGCTGCGGTGCGGGGAGTTCGAAACGCTGCGCGCGGCCGACGCCGAGCAGATCCGGCGCCTCGGCATCCGGCTCCGCAGGCTCGAAGCCGCCGCCAAGGCCGTCGCCGTCACCGACGCCGAAATCCGCACCCCGCTGCGCGACACCGTCGTCGTCCGGATACACGACACGCTCCCCGTGCGCGACACCGTCCGGATGTTCCGCTGGCGCGACCCGTGGATTTCGGTCGAAGGACGCATCGGCCGCGACTCGGCCGCCTGCCGCATCCGCAGCGTCGACACCCTGCGCCAGGCGGTCCACCGCATCCCGCGCCGTTTCCTCTTCATCCGCTGGGGCACGAAGGCCCTCCGGCAGGAGATCGTCTCGACCAATCCCCACACACGGATCGTCTATGCGGAGTACGTGAAAATCGAACGCTGAAAAATTTTCCGCAAAAATCCGGCTGTCCCGTAGGGGTCGGCCGGATTTTTCGTGTCACAATGGAAACGACAGCAAACCATGAATCCGGACAACCATACCTGGGACCTTCTGGTCGGCGCCCTCAAAGGCACGCTCGGCGAGGCCGAACAGCGCGAATTCGACCGATGGGCCGCCGAAGCGGAAAACCGCCGCTTCTACAACAACCTGACCCGCGTATGGCGCGAAATACAGCAGCGGGCCGCGGCTTACGAGCCGGACCGCGACCGGCTGTGGCGGCAGTTGCAGCAACGGATCGGAACCTACGAAATTCCGCATGCGGACCAGCTTCCGAAACGTCGCCGGAGCCACCTGCTGCAAATGGCCATAGCTGTCGCCGCGGCAGTCGCCGTGACCCTTTTCGCAACCCGCGCCGACCTCTTCCGCTCCGCCGCAGAGACGGCGGAACAGCGGCTCTGCGCCTTCGAAGGCAAGTCGCAGGCGCGGCTCTCCGACGGCTCGACGGTCTGGCTCCACGGCGGATCGACGCTCACCTGCGACGCCCGTTTCGCCGCCGGGGAACGCCGCGTGAAACTCCGCGGCGAAGGGTTCTTCGAGGTGGCCAAAGACTCCGAACGCCCCTTCACCGTCGAGGTCGAAGGGTTGGAAATCAGCGTCCACGGCACGAAATTCAACGTCCGCACCGCGGCCGACCGCTACGTGTCGGTCTCGCTGGTCGAAGGCTCGGTGTCGCTCGACACCGGGCGCGGCAGCCGCAGACTGCTGCGTCCCGGGGAGATCGCCTGTTACGACCCCGACACGCGCAAAGTGGTCATCGGACGCGGCAACGTGGCGATGGAGTCCTGCTGGGCCGCGGGAAAACTCGCGTTCGAACGGCAGTCGCTGGGCGAAATCTGTCACTACATGGCACGCTGGTACGACACCGAAATCCACATCACCCCGGCCCTCGCACACAACTACGCCTACACGTTCACCATTACCGACGAACCGCTCGAAGAGATCCTGCGCATCATGAGCCGCATCAACCCCATCGCCTACACGTTCGCCGAAGACAACACCGTCACGATTTCCGAACTCGAATAAACCCTGCATTACGACCTTTAAAAACCCGATTGCCTATGAAGCGATAAACCGACCCCCTACCCGACCTTACCGCAGCGGCCCATGACCAATGCCGCCGCAAACTTTCCACAAACTTAAAATTTCAACCATGATGCACTTCAGACTATTTGCAATCCTCTTGCTGCTGGTCGCAGGCAGTACGACGGTTGTATCCGGCCAGACGCAGCAGGAACCGGCGCTCGACATGGAGTTCACGGACATCCCGCTTTCGGAGGCCATATCCCGTATCGAGAAGAACACCCGCTACACGTTCTTCTACGACGCCAAGCAGACCGACCTCTCCCAACGCGTGAGCCTCAAGGCGAAGCGAATGCCGATTTCAGCCGCCTTGAAGGAAATGCTCGCCCCGACAGGGCTGAACTTCACCATCACCGAACGCCAGATCGCCCTGATCCCGGCCCGCAAGGCCGCGGCCCGGCAGCGCACGATCGCAGGCGTCGTCAACGACTCGTCCGAAACGCCGCTGGCGGGCGTGGCCGTCACGCTCGTGGGCGACAACACCCGCGGTGCGGTAACGGAAGCCAACGGCAGCTTCACGCTCACGGTCCCCGACGCCGACATAACGCTCAGCTTCACCTATCTGGGCTACGTGAGCAAGAAAGTCGCCGTCCCCGCCACGCAGAACAACGTGAAGGTGTTCCTTACGGAGGACGCCGTGAAGATGGAGGACGTGGTGGTCGTGGGTTACGGAACCCAGAAAAAGGTGAACCTCACGGGCGCCATCGCCACGGTGGACGAAAAACAGCTGCAGAACCGGTCGGCGCCTTCGGTGGCCCACATGCTGCAAGGCTCCGTCCCGGGACTCACGGTCTCGACTTCGTCGGGACGCCCGGGCAATCCGGCCAGCCTCAACATCCGCGGCATCACCTCGATCAACGGCGGTTCGCCGCTGGTGCTGGTCGACGGCGCCGAAGGCGACCTGATGAAGATCAACCCCAACGACGTGGCCTCGATCTCGGTGGTCAAGGACGCTTCGGCGGCGGCCATCTACGGCGCCCGTGCGGCATTCGGCGTGGTGCTCGTGACGACCAAGAGCGGCGACTCCTCGGGCAAGACCCGCATTTCGTACAGCGGCCGCTGGGGCTGGAACGAACCCACCACCTCGACCGACTACGAGACCCGCGGCTACTACTCGGTCTACCTCAACGACCTCTTCTGGCGCTCCTACGCCGGAAACAACTACACGCGCTACACCGAACAGGACATGATGGAGCTGTGGGCGCGCCGCAACGACCGCACGGAGCATCCCGACCGCCCGTGGGTCAAGATCGACCAGCGCGACGGCCGCGACACCTATGTCTACTACGGCAACACCGACTGGTATCACTACCTGTTCAAGGATGAGCACCCGAACACGAGCCACAGCATCTCGCTCTCGGGAGGCAACGACCGTGTGGACTATCTGCTCTCGGGCAGCTATTACAGCGAGGAGGGACTTTTTCGCCAGCATCCCGACAAGCTCCAGAAGATCACATTCCGGTCGAAAATCACCTTCGACATCAACAAGTGGCTGAAGGTGAGCAACAACACCAGCTACTACAACTACAAGTACTTCTACCCCGGCCCGAGCGATGTCAATACGGCCTTCTCGTGGAGCACCGTACACGGACTGGCTTCGTTCGTTCCCGTCAACCCCGACGGCACGAGCGTCTACAACACGTCGTTCTCGAACTACCAGATCATGGACGGACTGCCCACGATCCTCAACAAAGACGGCCACACCAACGACGACCATACGGACAACATGTCGACCACGACGGAGCTGACCTGGACCCCGGTCAAAGGGCTGGAGATCAAGGGTAACTTCACCTACATGTTCAATACCACGCGCTACACCAACCGTCAGGTCAACACCGAGTACTCGCAGTATCCGGGTGAAATAAACACGCTCACGTCCGGAAAGATGGAGGACAAACTCTATGAAAAGAGCATGACCCACACCTACTATCAGGCCAACCTCTACGGCACGTTCGAACGCACCTTCGCCCGGGACCACAACTTCAAGGCGATGGTCGGCTTCAACTGGGAGACCAAATTCCTCAAGGACGTGGCCGCAACGGGTTACAACCTGCTCTCCGAAACGCTCAACGACCTGAACCTCGTGGGCCAGGGCGCCGACGGCGAAAAACGCATGGAGGTAGGCGGCGGTCAGAACGAATACGCCCTGATGGGCTTCTTCGGCCGTCTGAACTACGACTACAAGGGCAAATACCTCGTCGAGGCGAGCGGCCGCTACGACGGCACATCGCGCTTCAAGCGCGGGCAGCGCTGGGGCTTCTTCCCCTCGTTCTCGCTGGGATGGCGCGTCTCGGAAGAGGCCTTCTTCGACGGCATCCGCGACCAGTTCAACAACCTCAAACTGCGCTTCTCGTACGGCCAACTGGGCAACCAGAACGTCGGTTATTACGACTATATCCGCAAAATCTCGATCGGGAGTCAAAACTACCTGTTCGGCGGCGACAAGCCCACCACGGCGACCATCTCGGCCCCGGTGGCTTCCGACCTCTCGTGGGAGCGAAGCATCCACAAGAACCTCGGCGTGGACATGAGTTTCCTGAACAACCGCCTGGCCTTCTCCGCCGACTTCTACATCCGCGACACGAAGGACATGCTCACCGCGGGCATCGCCCTGCCGGCCACCTACGGCGCCGACTCGCCGAAAATGAACAGCGCCGACCTGCGCACCAAGGGCTACGAGCTCTCGCTCAACTGGCGCGACGAGTTCCAGCTGCTGCGCCGTCCGTTCTCGTACAGCGTGACGCTGACCTTCAACGACTACGTTTCGAACATCACCAAGTTCGACAACCCCGACCGCTCCTTCGCCAAGAAATACTACGAAGGCATGCGCTGGGGCGAAATCTGGGGTTACCGCATCGACGGACTGTTCGCCTCGGACGAGGAAGCCCGCAACTACCCCGTCGACCAGACGACCGTGAACGAGATCATCAACGCCTCGGCAGGAGCCGAAAAGGGACTGCGCGCCGGCGACCTGAAATTCCGCGATCTGGACGGCAACAACGTAATCTCCATCGGCAAGAACACCGTCGACGATCCGGGCGACCGCGAAATCATCGGCAACAGCCAGCCGCGCTACCACTACGGCGCCACGCTGGCGCTGCAATGGGCAGGCATCGACTTCTCGATCTTCTTCCAGGGAATCGGCCGCCAGGACTGGTACCCGGCCGCCAACGCACTGGCCTTCTGGGGTCCCTACGCACGTCCCTACGCCACCTACCTCCCCAAGAACTTCCACACGCAGATCTGGTCGGAGGAGAATCCGAACTCCTATTTCCCCCGTCCGCGCGGCTACACGGCCCTGCAGGGAACCAACCGCGAGCTGACGGCCGTCAACGACCGCTACCTGCAAAACATCGGCTACTGCCGTCTGAAAAACCTCACGGTGGGCTACACGCTGCCCAGACAATGGACCCGCAAGGCGCTGATCGAGAGCCTGCGCATCTACTTCACGGGCGAAAACCTCTTTACCTGGTCGGGCATCCGCTCGGATTACATCGACCCTGAAATGGCCGCCACGAACGGCAACCTGCGTCTCTACCCCTGGCAGCGGACCTACATGTTCGGCGTGGACGTCACCTTCTAACCGCTTAAATGAGAAGAGTTATGAAAAAGATTCTATCGATACTGACCGTAGGCTGCGCCCTGACGCTTTCGTCGTGCGAGGACTGGCTCGACAAATATCCGCTGGCGCAGATGTCGCCCGAGACCTTCTTCTCGAACGAAAACGAGTTGCAGGCCTTCAGCAACACCTTCTACACGATCTTCCCCGGCGACGGCCTTTACAACGAAGGCTACGACAACATCGTGAAGAACGAAATCGCCGCCGAAATGCGCGACGGCCGCACGATTCCCGCCTCGGGCGGCGGCTGGACGTGGACCGACCTGCGCAAGTTCAACACCCTGCTCGAATACTCGGGCAACTGCAAGGACACCGACATCCGCAACCGCTACGACGCCGTGGCCCGTTTCTTCCGCGCCTACTTCTATTTCGAGAAGGTGAAGCGCTTCGGCGACGTGCCCTGGTATGCCAAGCCCCTCGGTTCGGCCGACCCCGAGCTGAAGCGTCCCCGCGACTCGCGCGAATTCGTCATGCAGCGCATGATCGAGGACATCGACTTCGCCATCCGCTATCTGCCGGCCGAACGCGATCTCTACCGCGTGACGAAATGGACGGCGCTGGCGCTCAAGTCGCGCTTCTGCCTCTTCGAAGGCACGTTCCGCAAGTACCACAGCATCGACGGCTACGAACACGACTGGAAATGGTATCTCGAACAGGCCGCCGACGCAGCCGAGGAATTCATCACCAACAGCGGCTATTCGCTCTACACCGCGACCGGACCGGCCACCAGCTACCGCGACCTGTTCGCCTCGGAGAACGCGCAGAGCGTCGAGGTCATCCTCGCCCGCGACTATAATTCGGCGCTGGGCGTCTTCCACAACGCCAATTTCTACACCATCAGCGCCTCGTACGGCAAACCGGGCATGACGCGCAAGATCGTCGACAGCTACCTGATGGCCGACGGTTCGCGATTCACGGACAAGGCCGGCTGGGAAACCATGGAGTTCAAGCAGCAGTGTTCGAACCGCGACCCGCGCCTGGCCCAGACCATCCGCACGCCGGGATACACGCGTATCGGAGCCACGACCAAGCTGGCGCCGGACCTGGCGAACTCGATCACCGGCTACCACGTCGTGAAGTTCGTCACCGGAACGGCGCAGGACGCCTACAACAAGTCGTTCAACGACCTGCCGATCTTCCGCTCGGCGGAGGTCTACCTCAATTTCGCCGAGGCCAAGGCCGAGCTGGGAACCCTCACGCAGGAGGACATCAACCTCTCGGTCAAACGGCTGCGCGACCGTGTGGGCATGTCCAACCTGATCCTCGACGACGCCAACAAAAACCCCGACCCCTACCTGTCGGATGAGAAGACCGGCTATCCCAACGTCACGGGTGCGAACAAGGGGGTGATCCTCGAAATCCGCCGCGAACGCACCATCGAGCTGGCGATGGAGGGATTCCGCTACTACGACATCATGCGCTGGAAGGAGGGCAAGACCTTCGAACAACCGCTGCTGGGCCTCTACATCCCCGCCAAGGGCGAGTACGACATCGACGGCGACGGAACGCCCGACGTCTATTTCGCCACCAAGGGCGAGACGCCCTCGACCACGGCCAAACTGACACTGGTGATCGACCAGGACATTCTCTTCTCCGACGGCGACCACGGCTACATCTCGCCACACAAGAACAACCCCGGCATCTGGGACGAAACCCGCGACTATTTCTATCCGATTCCGACCGACGACCGCTCGCTGACGGGCGGCGCCCTGACCCAGAACCCCGGATGGAACGACGGACTGAATTTTTAACCGCAAAACAAACCGAAAAATGTTGGAACTCATGAAAAAATACCTGATGACCCTGCTGACGCTCGGCCTGGCCTGCAATGCCGCAGCCTGCATGGAGGACGAACCGTTTTACGACACCGAAATTCCGCCCCACGCCTCGATCGACAACTCCAAGGGCGAGGGTGTGACACGTCTGGTGACCTACAATGTCGGAATCTTCAACAAATACATCAAGGACGACTACCAGCTCATCGCCGACATGATGAAGGAGATCGACGCCGACGCCATCTGCATGAACGAGCTCGACAACAACACCAACCGCACGCGCCACGTCTACCAGCTCAAGCATTTCGCATCCCTGATGGGCAGCTGGGACTTCGAATACGGTGCGGCCATGCCCTACGACGGAGGCGAATACGGCGAGGGCGTGACGACCCGCAAGAAGGCCGTGAATAAGTTTTCGGTGGCCCTGCCCAAGGGCGTGGGCGCCGAGCCGCGCGTACTGGTCGTCATGGAGATGGAGGATTACGTGATCTGCACCTCGCACCTCGACCATGTCTCTTCCGAGGCGCAGCTGGAACAGGTGGAGCTGATTACCAAAACGATGAAGGAACGTTACGGCGACTCCGGGAAGCCCGTTTTCCTGGGCGGCGACATGAACGCCACACCCTCGTCGGAGACGGGCAAACTGCTCCAGAAAGACTGGGAGATCCTGACCATCACCGGATTCGGGACCTTCCCGTCGGACAATCCCTCGAAATGCATCGACTACATCATGCAGCTCAAGGGCACGCCGAAGTGCGAAGTCGTAGGCTCGCAGATCCTGCGCTGGTTCAAGTCGGGCGACGTGACGAAAGCCTCGGACCACCTGCCGGTGATGCTCGACATCAAACTCCCGGCCAAAAACAAGTAGAACCCAAAACGAACACGACCATGAAACGATATGCTTCCATCCGTCTCGTTGCGGCCGCCGCGCTGTTGATTGCGTCGGGAGGCTGCAAGGACGACAATCCGGGAACGGGGCTGAACGGGCCCGCGGTGCTGGCGATCCAGAACGCCGGGGCCGAGCCGCTCCAGATCTCGCTGCTCGAACCCAAAACCCAGACGATCGACATCCGGGCCGTCGCCCGGTCGGTCAGTGCGGAGAACCTCACCGTGACCTTCAAGGTCGACCGCACGCTGGTCGACGCCTACAACAAGGCCCACGACACGTCGTACGAACTCGTGCCGGCCGAGGCCTACGAATTTTCGAAGAAGGAGGTGATCCTGCCCCGCTACAACGAGGTTTCGTCGACGGCGCAGGTGACGCTAAACAGCGAGAAGATGCCCGACGGCGAGCAGTACCTGCTACCGATCACCATCGAACAGATCAAAGGCGACGACGCTGCGCAGACCTCCGACGAGGGCAACGTCTACTACATCCTCTTCAACAAGCGCGTGCTGCCGCCCGCCCAGCTGCTCGACCGCGAAGGCTGGAAAGTGGTCCACTGCACCTCGGAATACACCCCGGGCGAAGGCAATCCCAAGACCGGGTGGGCCAAGGACGTGCTCGACGGCAACCCGGCGAGCTATTGGACCTACAATTTCAAGGCATCCGTCGGTCCGGTGGTCTACGTTCCGCTCTATTTCGTCTTCGACATGGGCAAGGAGGTGACCGTGCGCGGCGTCCGCATCACGGCCCGCACCAAAGCCGGCGGCGTACTGAACAATCCTCCGGGCGACATCACGATCGAAACGGCCAAGACCATCACGGGCGACGGCATGGAGAACGACGCGGACTGGACATACAGCGAACGGTTCACCGGGACGAAGCCCGACGAGGGAATCATGTCCCACTCGCTCCATAACTCGGTCTATCTGGGTGAAATACAGCGGGCGCGCTACATCCGCTTCACGCTCCACATGTCGTGGAACAGCGGGTCGAGCGTAAAACCGACGCCGATGACCTACAAAGGCGGCACATTCGCCGAATTCGAAGTCTGGGGCAACCTCGAAGAACTGGACCTCGACTAATCCCTTATCACCCGCCTGCGGGAGCGTTCCCGCAGGCGGCTTTTTCAGCCACCACCCTTCCCCAATCCAATGAGAAAGAGCATTTTATTAATCTTCGTCACACTTCTCGCGGCAGCCGGCTCCGCCCGGAGCATCGACATCATCCCGCGCCCCGCGGAAATCACCGAAGCCAGAGGTGAGTTTCGGATCACGGCCCAGACCGCCATCGCCGCCGAAGGAGAACTCCGGCGTCCCGCCGAAATCTTCGCAACGGACATCGAACCCGTCATCGGGCGCGAAATACCCGTGGCCGCGAAGGGCGAAATCCGTCTCCGGACATCCCCGTCCCTCGCCGCCGAGGAGTACACTCTTGCCGTGACGCCCCGTACCGTCGAAATTCTCGGAGGCTCCCCGCAAGCCGTGTTCTACGCCTTGCAGACACTCCGCCAACTCGTCGCTACCGACGGAACAGTACCCGCGGTCGTCGTCCGCGACAAACCCTGCTTCGCACACCGCGGCGGAATGCTCGACTCCGGGCGTCATTTCTGGACCGTAGACGAGGTGAAGCGTTTCATCGACATCCTCGCCATGCACAAGCTGAACGTATTTCACTGGCATCTCTCCGAAGATCAGGGATGGCGCATCGAGATCAAACGCTATCCCCTGCTGACCGAGATCGGGTCCGTACGCAGGGAGACCGTCATCGGCCGATACGACAAGACCGACGAAAGCCGCAACCGATACGATGGAAAACCCTACGGCGGTTTTTACACCCAGGACGACGTACGCGCCATCGTGGCCTACGCCGCAGAGCGCTACATCGAGGTCATTCCCGAGATCGACATGCCCGGGCATATGCTCGGGGCGCTGGCTTCCTATCCCCAGCTGGGATGCCGGGGCAAGGGCTACGAGGTATGGACCCACTGGGGGATTTCCAAGGACGTGCTCTGCGCCGGAAAGGAGGAGACCTTCGAATTCGTGGAAAACGTGCTCGCAGAGGTGCTCGACCTGTTCCCCTCGAAATTCATACACGTCGGGGGCGACGAATGTCCCAAGGAGCGCTGGAAGGAGTGCCCCGCCTGCCAGAGGCGCATCCGGGAGGAGGGACTGGCAAACGAAAACGAACTTCAGAGTTATTTCATGCACCGCGTCGAAAAGTGGCTCCACGAGCACGGACGCGAGTTGATCGGATGGGACGAGATCATGCAGGGCGGAATATCGAAGTCAGCGGTAATCATGGCCTGGACGGATCAGTTCCGGGGAACGGACGCCGCGAGGAAGGGAAACCGAGTCATCATGACACCCAAGTGGAACTGCTACCTCGACTACTCGCAGACTTCCGATCCCGAGAAGTACGAGCCGATAGGACCCACACGGTACCTCTCCATGAGGCAGGTTTACCGACTCGATCCCTACGACCGCCTGAAACCCGCCGAGTACAGGAATATCCTCGGCATTCAGGGAAACGTATGGACCGAATATATCGCCGATTTCGGCCATGTGCAGCGAATGACGCTCCCCAGGATGGCCGCCATCGCAGAAATCGCCTGGGCATACGACCGGAAGGATTACGACGATTTCGAAAAACGGGCCAAAAGGCTCCTGCCGGAACTTTACGGAAACGCAAAACTAAAATTCTCGGAATTCTTCTTCGAGGACATCGAGTGAACAAAGCCGCGGAAAAGCGGGTCGCCTCCCCACCCTGCGGCCTGCTTTTCCGCAACGGCTTTTCGGGGAATCCCGATTTTTAGTACTTTTACACAGTCTTACGACACGCCATGTCAGATAACGAATACGACGTTCACCTGTGGTTGAGAATCGAACGGGGGGGGGAAATCGCCGCCTTCCGGGAGTTGTTCGACCGTTACTATGCGCCGTTGTGCCGCTTCGCCGAGTTCTGGCTCCGCGACCGCGCTTCGGCCGAAGAGGTCGTACTCGACGTCTACACCCATGTCTGGCAGCACGCCGCCGAGCTGCGGATCACCGTCTCGGTACGCGCCTATCTGTTCCGCGCCGTGCGCAACCGGGCGCTCAACCGCCTGCGCGACGACCGTTTTTCCTACATTCCGTTCGAAGAGTTAGGCGAGGTTTTCGCCAGCCCCGAGTCGTTGCAGATCGAGACCGACGAGATCACGCAGCTCGTGGCCGAGGCCGTCTCGCAGCTGCCCGGCCGCTGCCGCGACATCTTCCTCAAAAGCCGCAACGAGCAGCTCTCGAACGCCGAAATAGCCGCCGAAATGCATATTTCCGTCAAGACCGTCGAAGCGCAGATGAGCAAGGCGCTGCGTCGCCTGCGCGGTCTGCTCCACAAGGAGTGACCCGCCGCGGCTGCAATGAATAAAAACGGGAAAACGTGCTGTTTTTCCGTTTTTTTTCTACCTTTGTCCGATATGGAACGCACTGCAATCTTCCCCGGGTCGTTCGACCCCTTCACGCGCGGCCATGCGGCTCTGGTCGACGAAGCGCTGAACCTGTTCGACCGCGTGATCATCGGCATCGGCAACAACACCTCCAAGCAGGGGCTGCTGACGGTCGAGAACCGCAAGCGGCTCATCGACGACATCTACCGCGGCGATGAGCGCGTCGAGGCGTGCATCTACACCGGGCTGACGGGCGAATTCGCCGAGGCGGCAGGAGCCTGCGCCATCATCCGCGGCGTGAGGAACACCACCGACTTCGAGTACGAACGCACGATGGAGGCCACCAACCACCGCATCTACCCCGACATCACGACCGTCATGCTGTTCACCCCCTCGCCCGTGGCCGACATCTCGTCGTCGACCGTGCGCGAGGTGCTTTCGTTCGGCCGCACCGTGGAAGAGTTCATGCCCATAGGAATAGATATTAACAAATACCTGTAACATATGAAACATATGATGGAATTTACAGCCGAAATGATCGCCGGATTCCTGGGCGGCGACATCGTCGGCAACAAGGACGCCAAGGTACACACCGTTTCGTCGATCGAGGAGGGCAGGGCCGGATCGCTGGCCTACCTCACGAACCCCAAATACGAACCGTTTCTCTACACCACGGGCGCGTCGATCGTGCTGGTCGACCGTGCGTTCGAGCCTTCGCAGCCGGTGGCCGCGACGCTCGTCAAGGTGGACGACGCGGGCGCCTGCGTCCTGAAACTGCTCGAAATGTACAACGCCGCCAAACCCCGCCGCAAGGGGATCAGCGGCCGCGCATCGGTCTCGGAACGGGCGCAGGTCGGTCAGGAGTGCTACATCGGCGATTTTGCGGTCGTCGAGGAGGAGGCCGTCATCGGCGAGGGTTGCCAGATCTACCCCCAGGTCTACGTGGGCCGCGGCGTCCGGATCGGCGACAACACCACGCTCTACCCCGGAGTCAAAATCTACGAAGGCTGCATCGTGGGTGCGAACTGCATCCTCCACGCAGGGGCGGTGATCGGCGCCGACGGATTCGGGTTCATGCCCAACGCCGCGGGCGGATTCGACAAGATTCCCCAGCTGGGCAACGTGGTGATCGAGGACGACGTGGAGATCGGCGCCAACACCTGCATCGACCGCGCCAAGACCGACTCGACCGTCATCCGCCGGGGCGTGAAACTCGACAACCTGATCCAGATCGGCCATAACGTGCAGATCGGCGAGAACACCGTGTCGTCGGCCCAGACCGGCATCGCGGGAACTTCGAAGGTCGGCCGCAACTGCTTCCTCGCGGGGCAGGTGGGCATCGCCGACCACGTCACCATCGGCGACCGCGTGAAGGTCGGCTCGAAGAGCGGACTCGACAAGGACGTTCCCGACGACGAAATCCGCTTCGGATACCCCGCCCTCCCGGGCATGCAGTACCACCGTTCGGCAGCCGTGTTCAAACGTCTGCCCGAACTGGCGCAGCAGGTCCGCGCGCTGGAAAAACAACTTGCAGAACTCACAAAAAAATAATTCGATGAAAAAAATCCTGATCCTCGCAGCGGCGGCAGCCGTGTTGTGCAGCTGCGCCAACAAAAACAAGTACGCCGTCGACGGCAAGGTCGAAGGAGCCAACAGCATGGTTTACCTCTTCGACGAGAAGGACAACATCCTCGATTCGGCGGCCGCGGCCAACGGGGTGTTCCGCTTCGAGGGCGTGGCCGAGAAACCGCAGGCGGCCATTCTGCGCGACGCACGCGACGACGGGGCGACGTTCGGCGCCATGCTGATCCTCGAACCGGGCACGATCAACGTGACCGACGACGCACAGAACCCCTACCGCAAGAAGGTGACGGGCACGCCGGCCAACGACGCCAGCGACGCCTACGCCACGGCCGGAAGCGCCCTCGTGCAGGAGTTCCGCAATCCGGAAACCACCGCCGAGCGTCGCGAAGCCATCGAACAGGAGTACGAACAGCTGACCCGCACGGTCCTGGACCAGAACCGCGACAACCTCTTCGGCGTGATGCTGCTGTCCCAGCAGCTCGGCTACGAGCTTTCGGGGCAGGAACTGCTCGACGAGATCGCCAAATTCCCGGCCGAGATGCAGCAGACCGACGCACTGGTGCGGCTCAAGGAGAACGCCGAGCAGATGATCAAGACCGACATCGGCCAGCCGTTCATCGACATCGCACAGCCCAATGCCGACGGCGAGCAGGTATCGCTCGAATCGGTGGTCAGGAATCCGGCGAACAAATATGTCCTGCTCGACTTCTGGGCTTCGTGGTGCGGTCCCTGCATGGGCGAAGTTCCCCACCTGAAGAAGACCTACGACGAGTTCCGCAAGAAGGGTTTCGAAATCTACGGCGTATCGTTCGACGAGGACCGCGGCGACTGGCTCGGCGCCGTCGAGCAGAACGACATGAACTGGCTGCACGTCAGCGAGGTGAAAGGCTTCGACAACCAGGCCGCCAAGGATTACGCCATCCAGGGCATTCCGTCGAACTTCCTGATCGACGGTCAGGGCACGATCGTCGCCAGGAACCTGCGCGGCGAGGCGCTCTACGAAAAGATCTCGGAGCTGCTGGCCCAGTAATTTCCCAACGACATTCCGGCCCCTCCGTTCCGTACAGCCGGAAGGAGGGGCTTTTTCCATAAAATGCAGATGAAATCCGTCGAGAAATACAGAATCATGGGCATCGACCCCGGCACGAACTACATGGGTTACGGCGTGCTGGAGATCGAGGGGCGCACGGTGCGCTCGGTGGTGCTGGGCGACATCGACCTGCACAAGCTCCCCGACCCCTACGCCAAACTGCGTTACATTTTCGAGCGCGTGGGAGCGCTGGTCGACGAGTACGCCCCGCGCGAAGTGGCGCTGGAGTCGCCGTTCTTCGGCGAGAACGTGCAGTCGATGCTCAAGCTGGGACGGGCGCAGGGCGTGGCCATGGCCGCAGCGTTGAGCCGCGGCATCGACGTTTTCGAATACGCCCCGATGCGCATCAAACAGTCGATCACGGGCCGCGGATCGGCCGCCAAGGAGCAGGTGGCCTCCATCGTCTGCCGCACGCTCGCCATCGACCGCCCTCCCAAGCGGCTCGATGCCACGGACGGCATGGCCGTCGCTCTGTGCCACTACTTCACCTCGGCCAGTCCGCTCAACGCCGCGCTGGGCGACGAACGCGTCAAGGGGCTCGGAGGCGGCAAAAAAGCCGCCTCGAAGGGCGGCTCGCAGAGCTGGGAGCAATTCCTGAAAAAGAATCCCGACCGGGAGATCAAATAAAACCGACACCAACCTACCCGCCACCATGAAAAACCTTCCGACCGCCGCCCTCGCCGCCCTGCTATGCAGTTGCGGAGGCGCAAACTACACCATCACAGGCCGCTACGAACTGCCTCCGGGCGACTCGGTCTATCTGCTGGCTTCCGACAACACGGTGCTCGCCGCCGGTGTCGTGAACGCCGACACGACCGTTTCGCTGCAAGGGACCGTTACGACTCCCGACCTGGTTTTCCTGGCCAACGCGAAGCGAACCAACCACCCCGCCTGGTTTTTCCTCGAACCCGGAAAAATCCGAATCGAGAAATACGATCCCGCATTCGGCTATGTCGTCTGCGGAACACCGCTCAACGACCGGAAAAAAGCATTCGACGAAGCAATGTACGCTTTCGGAGACAAACTCCGCAAAGGCTCCCCGGGGCAGTCGCTCCAAGCGATCCTGGCCGAAATGAATGCACTCTATACCCAAACCGTAGACGCCAACCTCGACAATGTTTTCGGAGCCTGGGTCTTCAACAGCTACGAATTCCAGAACATCAAGGACAATCCCGAAAAAGTCAAAGCCCGGCTGGCGCAATTCACCCCCGGAATACAAGCGCATCCGATGTTGAAAAAGTCGCAGGATGCCTCCCAGGCCACCGCACGGAGCGCTGTCGGCCAACCCTATACCGATTTTTCCTGTAAAAACACCGCCGGAGAGACCATTGCGCTCTCGTCACTCACAGGTCCCGGCCGCTGGGTGCTGCTCGACTTCTGGGCCACATGGTGTACGCCCTGCATGAACGAAGTGCCCCACCTGAAGAAAGCCTACGAAACCTTTCACGCCAAAGGCTTTGAAATCTACGGCGTATCGCTCGACACGGACCTGACCCGTTGGGAAAACACCATCGGCGAACAAGACATGAACTGGATCAATGTGGCACAGAAAAAAGGCGGAGGATTCGATCCAACAGCGCTCTATGCCGTCAGTTCCATCCCCGCAAACTTCCTGATCTCACCCGAAGGTAAAATCGTAGCGAAGAACCTGCGCGGCGAACACCTCGAAGAAAAACTCGCAGAAGTACTCAAATAAAGACTTTCCGATGAACAGAATTTGCCCGACAATCCTCGCCGCCGTGGCGCTATCCGGCTGCGGAGGCCCCAATTACACCCTTTCGGGCAGGGCTGGCCTCGCTCCGGGCGACACGCTCCGCCTGTGCTCGCCCTACGAGAACGACTCGGTGCTGGCCACGACGGTCATACGCCGCGACAGCTCATTCCGCATCCGCGGACACGTCTCCGAACCGACGATCGCCAACCTGATGCACAACGACCGCCGTATCGGGGCGCCGATCCTGCTCGAAGCGGCCGACATCCGGCTCGAGCCCACGGGCGACGTACGCGGCTTCCAGTTCACCGGAACGCCGCTCAACGATGCATTCAACGCCATGAATGCCGCGCAGGTATCGCTCGGCAACGTCCTGCAGGCACTGGAAAACGAACCGGACACACCCGAGCGCAGGCGGAAACTCGACTCGCTGGGACGGATTTACCGGCAGATTCCCGGCGACGCGCTGGAAGCCAACCGCGACAACCTGCTGGGCGCATTCCTCTACGCCCGCCGCACCGATGCGGACCCGGCGAAGGCCCGCGAACGGCTCGCGCAGTTCCCCGCCCAATTGCAGAACCACCCCGTGCTGGCGAGCGTACGGCGCGAGATCGAAGCCGTCGAACGCTCGTCCGTCGGCCGACCCTACATGGACCTCACGCTGAAAGACGCCGACGGAGAGACCGTCGCCCTCTCGTCGCTCGCAGGACCCGGCCGCTGGGTGCTGCTCGACTTCTGGGCCACGTGGTGCGGTCCCTGCTGCCGGGAAATCCCCTACCTGAAAGAAGCCTATGCCGCATTCAGCGGACGCGGATTTTCGATCTACGCGGTGTCGATCGACCACGATGCGGCACGCTGGCAGCGGTTTCTCGCCGAAAACGACCTGCCGTGGACGAACGTGCTGTCCCCCGGCTGCGGCAAGCAAAGCCCTGCCGCAGCAATGTACGGCATCCGCTTCATTCCGTCGAATTTCCTGATCTCGCCCGACGGCGTGATCGTCGCCCGCAACCTTCCCGGCAGGCAATTGCAGTCCCGGCTGGAGGAATTGATGAAATAGCGTCATTTTTTAAACGACTGATAATCCGAACGATGGCATAACACCCGTCGTCCGGATCATCTTTTTTACTAAATTTTTTAAGCAATTATTTGCGTGTTTCGGATTTTTGCCCTACATTTGCATTCGCAATTCGGCACCGTAGCTTAATTGAATAGAGCATCTGACTACGGATCAGAAGGTTACAGGTTTGAGTCCTGTCGGTGTCACTCTCAAAATCAACCACTTACAGCAATGTAGGTGGTTTTTTCGTGTCTTGTTTCGAGCGGTTTTTACGGCGAAATCGGGGATTTGTTTAAACCAATGTTTAAACCGAAATTGGTTATGAACACCACCCTCACAACCGTCCTGTACACCTCTAAAACCCTATCTGACGGCACTCACCCCCTCATGTTACGGCTCACGAAAAACCGCCGAATCAAGTACATCAGCCTGCACATTTCCCTCGATGCCAAATTTTGGGACTTTGACAAAAGCCGTCCCAAGCGGAATTGCCCCGATAAAGAGCGCATAAACACCCTTATTGAAACCAAGACGAAAGAGTTGCAGGAGCAGATTTTGGACTTTAAAACCAGCGACAAGGAATATACACTAAACACGCTTCTCGAAAAGGCATCCCGCAAGGTCGTGCGCCAAACCGTCAGCGAATATCTGAACGGCTACATCGACCGCCTGCTGGCCGAGAAACGTGTAGGCAACGCCAAAACCTTTCAGGAACTCCGCACCTCGCTGACGAAATTCTGCCGTTCGCTGGACTTTTATTTTATAGACATCGACGCCGAGTGGCTGAAACGATACGAACAATGGCTGCGGGTGGAACGGCATTATTCCGACAACTCCATTGGCATCCGTTTCCGTTCGTTGCGGGTGCTGTACAACAGCGCAATCACCGACGGTCTAATCAAAAAGGCAGACTACCCTTTCGACACGTTCAAAGTGAGCCGATTCAAGGAAGCCACGGCCAAACGGTCGCTAACGAAAGAGGATATAAGGCGGATTATGGATTGCGAGGTACGCACGCTGACCAAGTACCCCAAACCGTTCCTGCAACTGGCAAAGGACTTGTTCCTGTTCAGCTACCTGTCGTGCGGCATCAATCTGACAGACATTTTGCACATCCGCTATGCAGACATCGTGGACGAACGGTTGGTTATCAATCGTCAGAAAACAGGTAAACTCCTGTCGTTCCAACTCCAACCTGCCGCCCTCGACATCCTCGACAAGTACCGCCAACCGAACGCACATCCGCAGGATTACATTTTCCCTGTTTTAAGGCGTTCTGTTCACGTTACGGCGCAACAGCAGTACGGACGGGTGCAACGGACGAACAAGCGGATAAATCGCTATCTGAAACTAATCGGCGAGCATCTGCACCTGCCTATCACGCTCACGACATACGTTGCGCGGCACTCGTTCGCAACTGTTCTGAAAAGGTCGGGAGTTTCGACATCCATCATTTCGGAATCGCTGGGGCACAGTTCGGAAAAGATTACGCAAATCTACCTCGATTCATTCGAGAACTCGCAGATAGATGCGGCCATGCAAAACTTATTGTGAGGTGGTGACAAGGTTTGAAAAAAGGTCTATCTTATAGCCCCCAAAACTAAATTTATCACTACCTTTTAAGGGATTATCCGCTTGCATCGGGTAGTCCCTTTTCTTTTTTCTGCGGTCGTCGGTTGCGGCAGAAAGCGGAATTTTGTAAATTCGTCTTTATAAAGATACTCCTATGCAAGAAGAACAAACCTTTTACCCCGTAACAACCGAATATTTCACCGCTTGCCTGCCCTTACTGGAAAAATATTTCGGCATCACGGCAGGTTATTTCAACAAAGAACTTTCAAATGCCAAATGTCTGATACCTCACCGAGAGGGTAATATCGTAAAGTACAGCATTAAAGAGGATTGCAATCTGGTTTTGCCGTTTCGACACCTCGAATGCCATGATTTGTTGTCGCTTATCAACTCTTACGGGACAATTACCCCGATAATAGAGGAAGCCCTATTGCTGGTGGCCTACTGCATCCGCGAACAGCAGATCGACGAAAACGAATACAATGACCTTGTTCAGTTTCATACTTGGGACATATACCAAAGCGAATGGGCGCACCTATTGCTTTTTATGGAGCAAATGGAGGCACGGACACTTAAAAGCAACAAACAGACCGCCATCACAATTCGCACCAATAATGGGGAAGCGGAACAGATTTCTATTCCAAACAGCAATAACTGGTTATTCCGTCTGATTAAAAAGGAACTTGCAAGCTATTTTCCCGAAGTACAGACAGCCGAGGAAGCACGGCAGGATATTCAACGGCGCAAACCGTCTGCGGGGCGAGAAAAGAAGAATGCCATCTATTCGGCAGTTGCATACGGCATTTACCGAATGCTCCATGAAGAAAACGCAATCCCCAGCCAGCCCAATATGCCGAACGAATTATGCCAACTCATTCACGACTATACACGCGTCACGGGTTGTTATCCCAATAATAAAGGAGAGAGCGGCAAATACGACCCGAAAGTAATCCGCGCCGACCTTGCCGCCTATCTGAAACGAGCGGCTATGAACCAAGCACCACGATTCAGACCGATACCATTGCAAAGACAGGTTATCATGCAGGATTTTGATTTTCCGCTATTGGACTGATCGGACTATATAACCATACCATTTAAGGGAGCCGTTTATCGCGGTTCCCTTTCTTTTTTCTGCCAAAAATCTGCCAGTGTCATGGCACCTGCCATTTTGTCATAACGGACAGATTTACAATATTTTCCCTGATATATTTTGCAATATTTTCGACAGCAAAGGTAATGAATAGGTCAGTTTTCGCTGGCTATTATTTATATTTCGCCAAGGCACCAAAGGTCGGATTTATGCAGGTTCAATAGCCAGAATCCGCGAATAAAGCGTACGGTTATTCGAGTGATTCGGGGAGTAGCCGACAGCCCGAAAGAGGCGGCAACAAAACTTAATAAAAAAGATAACGATTATGAAAACGCTTGCAAACATCAACGACAATATTAACATCAAATTTAATAAAACTATGACTACAATTTCAGAAAATGCGGAATCGCAGCAGGTAGCTGGGAACCGCGCAGAGGAGATGATGGCCTCGGCAATCGCACACGAGGCAAAGATGGCGGAAATCAAAGCCGCCGAGGAGCAGGAGGAGAAAATGAATCTTCGCATTATCAAAATCAAACCCGCAGGGAATGCCAAAATGTTCCGCACGCTGGCGAAAGCGATTGCGGCAGGGGCTACCACCCTGATCGTGACCACCCGTGTAGACGTGGCTGGATGCGGCTACGTGTGGTTCGGAATCCGTAAGGGTTACACCGAGTTGGACGGGAAGCTGTTGCTCAATGCCCAAATCTGGAACTACCTGATGGCGTTCCTGATGGGTAAGGAGTTGCCCGAAGTAACGGAGTTTGAACCCGACCGTGAAATCTGCTGTCAGTCCGAGTGGCTGGCAGAGGTGGCCGCCGAGGTGGAGAAACTGACCCCGATCACCTCCGAGGAGTACAACGAGAGCGAGGAGGGAATCGGCTACCTTGCCAAAAAGTACCACTTTTCCAACGGCAAAGTCGTAATGCCTGCCGAGGCAATGGAGGACATCACCGACCTGCTGAACTAAACTGCTGAACGAGGGGAGCGGGTTTCACCGCTCGCTCCCCAAGTTTTTTTAACTACAAATCAAATTATTAGATGAAGATTGAATATATCACAATAGATGCAGGCCAGCGGTTCGACGCCGTGATGCCCGAAATACCGACCAACTCGATCATCAACAAGACCGTCACGGGATGCGGTGCGACCTATGCCGAAATCAATGCACCCCGACACTCCGTCATCATCGAGCCGAATGTTCCCGTTATCGAGGGCAAGATGAAAAAGCACCCGCAGATACTCGGCGTGTTCGAGGGCGTAACGACCGAGGACATCATCGACTTTCTGAACACGAACTACAACGACGGCTACCTGAAAATCATGACCACGCCCGAAAGTTTCCCCAAAGTCCGCTCGGCGATGGTGCAGACGCATACGGATATGCACGGTGAATGGTTCATGCTGTTCGACGAGTGCGAACGCACGATACAGGATGCAGGCTACCGCGGCTCTATCACGCTCCCGATGGATGATTTTTTCCGATGCAAACAAAAGGCGATGGTTTCCGCGACGCCGATCATCCCGTCCGATCCCCGTTTCGAGCAGCAGGGATTTACGATGAAGATACTCCGCCCGACCTACGACCACAAGCCGAAAATGTTGCTCATACACACGAACAACACCGTCGGCTGGGTGCGTACCCTTATGGGACAGGTAAAAGGCAAAGGGCATCCGCTCTGCATCTTTCTGAACTCGACCGATACGATCCACCGCATGATCTGCACCTATAAGATCGAGAAACGGTGCAAGGTCTTTTGCAGTTACGAGAGTGTGAAGAAACTCCGCAAGCGGGATTTTTCGCGGGCTTACTCCTCGCTCGAAGAACTGGATGAAATCAACTTTTTCACGAGCCGTTTCTTTTCGGCGGTGGACATCGAACTGCCGACAACAGCCTGCGTGCTGATCGTAACCGACCTTTCGTTTGCGGCGCACACCGTCATCGACCCCACGACCGAAGCCGTGCAGATCGTCGGACGCTTCCGCAACGGCGTGGAGGATGCCGCGCATATTTTCAGCACCAACAAGGAGATGCCCTGCAAATCGCGGGAGGAGATCGCCACGAGGTTGGAGGAGTGCGAAGCGGTCTACAAACAAGTCCTGCAAATCGAAGCGTCGGGGGCGGGTTGCGATACCCGTGCGCAGGCGTTGGAGGGAATGGACTACAAACGGTTCATGAACGCCGACGGAACGCGCAACTGGTTCATGTGGGACAACGCCTACGACGACGAGCGGATAAAGCAATACTACACCGACGCCGAACTGGTGCGGGAGGAGTACGCGAAAGCATTTCACACGGATTGCGCCGAACATATCTATCCGTTGTCGGACTGCGACCGACTGCAACGCATAAATCCCCGACTGAAAATGAAAGACTTGTTCCGCGAAATCGTGCGGCAGTTGGAGATACTGGAACAAAACCGAACGTGGAATGAATACTACTTTCTGCGCGAGGAGATTCAAAGCCAAGTGCCGATGATGGTGGATGCCTACTACGCCCTCGGAGCGGCAGAGATCGAGCGGCACAACTACAACATGAACGCAATCGGTAAACAGATACAGGAAAACGAAAGCCAACAACTGCTGACCTCGGAAAAAGTTTGCGGAGAGGTGTACGACCGACTGAAAACGGGCGACAAACTACCCGTGTGCGCCGTCAATCGTTTTATGAACGACCTGATTATGCGGTTCGGCATCCCCTACCGCAAAAAAGTGACGGCAAAGATGATCGGAATCTATTTCGAGTACAGGGATGTGCGCACCAACAAACAACGGTTCATCGAATTGGGAAAGCGAATCATATAGCCCGTAACGGGTGAAAACAGGTCGGTGACAAACTTTTGAAAAGGGTCTATAAAAGTACCTTTTTCGGAATTCCTGTCACCCGATCACCCACTCCCCGCAGCGTGTAGACCCCACCCGTTTGAGCCTGCCCGACTTGGTGAGTTTCTGCAAATGATATTTCACGCCGTCGGGTGAGATTCCGACAACCTCGGCCAGCTCCGCCCGCGTAATGCTGGGATTGCGGGCGATGGCTTCCAAAATAATTTCTTGGGTAGTCTTTCGGGTAATTTCTTGGGTAGTGAGCGTTTCGGCGATTACCCCCAAAATAAACTCGACGAAAGGCGTGCAACCCGCTTTACCGCCACTTACGGCAATCGCCTTATAATACTCCTTTTGATACTTATATACAATGTTTTCGATAGGCAGGTTTTTGAAGATAGGCCGCCACCTGCTCAAAATCAATGTCTGCCACAATCGCCCCGTGCGACCGTTACCGTCCGCGAACGGATGGATAAACTCGAATTCATAATGAAAAACGCAACTTGCGATCAGCGGGTGTTCATCCGTGGTGCGCAGCCACTCGAACAGATCGTTTACGAGAAACGGCACACGTTCGGCATCGGGCGCATAATGGATAACCGTTTTCCCCGACACCACACCCGCACCGCCTTTGCGGAAACAACCGATTTCGTCAATCAATCCCGCCTCCATTGTGGCGTGCACCTTTAACAGATCATCAACTTTACAGGGGTCGAGCATATCGAGCAACTCATACGCTTTAAGGGCATTGCGCACCTCCTGTACCTCGTTAATAGGAGCAACAACGGGTTTTCCCTCCAATACCGCCGTGACCTGCTCCGTCGAAAGCGTGTTGCCCTCGATAGCCAGCGTGCCGTGAATCGTTTTGATTCGATTGACACGATGCAGACGCAGATTTTCGTGCGCATAATAGCCGCCGATTGCTTCGCTGATTTGTGCAACTAAATTCGTGATCTTCGGCGTAATGGTGTAAGGCGGTTTATAGGACATGATACACTTGCTTTTCGGCAAAGATAACGATTCTTTCTTTTATAGGGTAGTTTTGGGTAAATCTATTTATCATCCATTCCCCACATCGTGCGATTTATGCCGAAACTACCCCGCAACCAAAAGGTGACAAACTTTGTGAAAGGGTCTATAAAATATCCTTTTCTGAAAAGGTTGTCACTCGCAGACAAACAAACCGAGATACCCCGACCGAGCGGACAATCCCTATTTTTCACCCCTCCCCCTTTTCGGCTGGAAAACCGAATTTTTATCTATCCCATTAATAGGATTCCACATAAAACAGACCACCCCCTATTTATGCCCGAAACCATATAACAGCATAGAATTATTTGCATTATCATAGAATCGGAAAGCTATTCTTACATGGAGATATGCCGCCCTTTTTAGTTGGTTATGAATGGAGTTATCTTTTTACAAGTAATGGGGAATAACTCTAAACTTTACAGACCATGAAAACATTAAATGAAAGGGCGACAGAAATTCTGAAAGCCTTGTTAGCCGTGCGGGCTTACAGAATCGACCACGGGAACGGAGTTTACACACGCTTACGTGCCGCAATGATTGGGCGCAATGGAAAGTACAACCTTATTTCGCTGGTAGAATACTACGAATCTAAAGGTAAACTTGCGCAGAATACAGAAATGAATTTTGCATTTGACACAAGTACAAAGCAATTTATCCCGTACTATTACTGCAACAAAACTCTCCGCATTGAATCGCATAGTGCATACCCGACAGAAAACGGAATGGAGAATTGCGCCGAGGAACGACAGGCAGACCACACAAATTTTGCAAACCGATGGCTAATACGCATGAACTCGCAACAACCGATTATATGAATGCGCAACGAATAGTACAGAATTGTGTTTTGAAGAATCAAAGCACGGTTATCGAGGAAATGATACGGGCAAACCTTATTTCCGAAGAATATCTTTATCCGTTCGCGGATGATGTCATGGAATGGTGGCTGATTGATTCATGGCTGGCCGAACGACTGAAACGTGAGGGCGAGGTTATCATCGAGGAATACGGTTGCTACTGGTGGGGCAGACAATCCAGCGGACAGGCGATTTACATGGACGGCGTAATACAAGAAATCTGCGGGAACGATTAACCCAACTTACAACTAACAAAGTTTCGATTCCATACTCCCCGCTATTGGATAGAAACTTTGTTTTTCAGAAATTTGATACGGCAACAATCCCGAAAAGCGGGATAAGGTCATTGCGATTTCAGAATATGTTTTTTACCTTTGTGGATGACATATTGAAATTTACGGAAGCGTAAGTTTATTCTCGGATAGTGAACGTAGGAAATTCATTGAACATGAGAATAGGCAGACCTTATCTCCCGTCATATCCTTTACGGATACGGCGCGGGGTTGTTGCTTATTTGAATGTTCGGGCAATCCTACGGCCTACTATCCTCAAATGAGCTTTCAGCCCTGCGCTTTCTTATTATTGAATCCACTATTGAGGGGCGGATAGTAAGATTTAAAATACTTGTTCAACTTAAATAAATCTTACTATGAAAAAACTATTGGCTTTTGCCGCATTATTTGCGGTGGTTGCGCTCACATCGTGTAAATACGATGATGATGACCTTTGGAACAGCGTTCACGGATTGGAAAACCGTGTCGCAAAATTAGAGGAACTCTGCAAGCAGATGAACACAAATATTTCATCGTTGCAGACTATCGTAACAGCATTACAAAACAACGTCTATGTTACGGGGACTACACCTCTTATGAAAGACGGCAAAGAAATCGGCTATACAATTACTTTCAGCAAAGGTAACCCTATTACCATCTACCACGGTAAAGACGGACAAGACGGTGAAGATGGGATAACACCCACTATCAGCGTAAAGAAAGATACTGATGGTGTCTATTATTGGACGTTGAACGGTGAATTTATCGTGGTCGATGGTGGAAAAATCCAAGCCGAGGGCAAAGACGGAACCAACGGCACGACCCCGCAATTCAAAATCGAAAACGATTATTGGTTTGTTTCCTATAATAACGGAGCAAATTGGACGCAGTTAGGTAAGGCCACAGGTGAAGACGGCATTGGTGGCGATTCCATGTTTTCGGGTGTGGATTATGAAACCAGCACCGACTATGTAATTTTCACTTTATCGAACGGTACGCAAATCAAACTACCCACATGGTCAGCTTTTGAAGCCTTACAGCGTCTTTGCAACGAAACGAATACCAATCTTTCAGCATTGCAGACGATTGTAACAGCACTCCAAAACAACGATTATATTACGAGTGTAGACCCGCTGACCGAGAACGGCAAGGTAGTAGGCTATACGATTAAGTTTGCCAAGAGCAACCCGATTGTAATTTACAACGGTAAAGACGGTGCGGATGGCGTTGATGGAAACACGCCCGTTATCGGTGTGAAGAAAGACACGGACGGCATCTATTATTGGACGCTGGACGGTGAGTTTATCGTTGTAGACGGACAAAAGATAAAAGCACAGGGGACGGACGGCAATAATGGTGCGGATGGTTCAGACGGTGTTACGCCGAAACTCGAAATTCAAGAGGGCTATTGGTGGATTTCCTATGATAACGGAACAAACTGGACACAGCTGGGCAAAGCCACGGGAGAGGATGGCAAGGATGCAGACAGCATCAAAATCACGCAGGATGAGAATAATGTTTACTTTGAATTGGCAGATGGAACGGTAATAACTATGCCTCAGAATAATGATACGACAACACAAAACATTCAATTTGCTGATCCCATTACGAAATATTTGTGTTCTAGTCAATGGCTTAACAGTAGTAATATAGATAATCTCAATTCGTGGGATAAAAATCTTGATGGTGAACTATCGTATCAGGAGGCAGCAAATGTAAAATATATTGGGTATTACCATTACTTTCATGGTAGTGCGATTTCGTCATTCAATGAATTACGATATTTTATCGGGGTAACCTATATTGGAAAAGAGGCATTTAAAGACTGCTCTAAATTATATACTATCGTTATTCCAGATAATGTAAAAACTATTGAGCAAAATGCATTCTCGGGATGCTCAGATTTACAGTTTGTTACTTGGGGAAATAATATTACAGATATTCAAGATAGAGCATTCTATGGATGTACCTCACTCCGATTTATAATATTAGGGGATTATGTAGAAACTATTGGAGCATATGCATTTTATGGAGCATCTAGTATCAATATCTCAACTTTACGTGTTACGCTACCCGCAAGTGTCAAATCTATTGGAGACTATGCATTTCACAATCGCAATGTAGAATTTGTCTATTGCAAATCTCTTACACCGCCTTTTTTAGGAGGTGCCAACGTTTTTGGAAATGATTGGGGAACTTCATGGAAATGTAAATACTATGTTCCGATGTCAGCTGTTGATGATTATAAAAAAGCTCCATATTGGAAAGATTTAGGCGATAATATTGTTGGATACGATTTTACAGAGTAAGCCCAATGGAGTACAAAAATATTTTTGAAATAGAGTTTATCCAACGGACACAAGAAATTGTTAACGGATACCAAATACCGTTTGAAAATACATTGTTCATCAATGCATGTGTTGGATTATTGATAATTCCACAACAAAGCCTATTCAATCATCTTCCGACAGAGGTTGTTTCAGCGGACAAATGGGGAATTGCCGATACAGACATTAGCTGCATAAAAGAACCCAATAAGAGCGTGAAGAACGTGGCTCGGCATATCCGAAATGCCATTGCACATGATGGAATCCGATTCGGGAGCGATAACGGAAAAGACATTACACATATTAAAATCACAGATTGGAAAGACGAAAGACACAAAACAGAAACATTTAAGGCGGTAATAGAGGTGACGAAATTTAAAACGTTTGTTTGGGCATTCGCTCAATTTGCCTTAACTCAACAATCACTATTCAAAAGCCAAAACTGATTGGCAAAATTCCGAGTGACAGACTTTGTGAAAAGGTTAATCCATAAGACCCTTTTGCAGAGTTTGTCACTTTCTTATTTTGTTTATTCCACTAATAATCTTATCTTTATAAAGATAAAATAACAATTAAATTTTAGCTAAAATGAACAGATACAAACAACCGAAAACAGAATGAATGACCAAAGCATGAGAGGATAAACAAGCTATATGTAAGCTGGTTGAATGGAGCAAGACAGAGGGAATAGGCTTAATTGTCATAAAGCCTCAAAATGAGATTTATCCCGAATTATTTTACTTCGTTTTCTCTCCCGAAACAGCGGACATAAATAAACCCGTCGAAATCGCACTTGTAAAGAATAAACAATGAATTATCGGGTGAAAAAGCGACCTTGAAGAGATAAACGATATAATAGGAATAATAATCGCCAACGAGATGAAGATGGAGGGCATGAGCGAAACGGTAAATTTATTCGACTGCCTTGTCAAAGCGAACGCTATAATATTTCATTACACTACACCCGACGGACGGGACGAGATGGTGAAATTCCCGTTAGCTGGATTTTGCGAAAACTATCTGATGCAGTTTGCAAAGTAGCGGCAGAAACCGTACGGTAGTAACGGAACAGACGCACGTATTAGAGGTAAAGAATATTACTCCACAAAAAATGGAGTTATATATACTATATATCTTAAAAGGTTAAGGGCAGGCCGAAAAAATGTGGTTTTCCTTTGACAACGACAAGTGACAGACTAAAAACGAGGGGCTATATAATTGCCCTTTCAACAGAGTTTGTCACTTTTTCTATTTATCAAATAATCAATTAATTCACCTATTGTTTAACCAGCATTGAATTTGCCCTATTGTGTAAACCAACGTGTAAACCGCGCCGAGCAACAGCACGAAAAAGAGAAATTAATCGACAAAATTCACTACCGTAACTATCTGTTAATCAACATTGCCCTACATTTGCAATCGCAATTCGGCACCGTAGCTTAATTGAATAGAGCATCTGACTACGGATCAGAAGGTTACAGGTTTGAGTCCTGTCGGTGTCACAAGGAGGGAAAGGCAAATGCTTTTCCCTCTGTTGTTTACAGCCGCTTGCAATTTGCAGGCGGTTTTTTCGCATCTTGTTTCGAGCGGTTTTCACGGCGAAATCGGGAATTTATTTAAACCAATGCGTAAACCGAAAAATCCCGATGAACACGGCCATCGAGACGATCGAAAAATGCAGTGACGCGTAAAGCCGGCATTATTTCACCTCCGAATTTTTCCGTTTCACCCGTCCGAAACCGGACAATCGGACAAAGTTTTCTAATTCTATATTTCAGCAACCGGCTCGTTTCACTGTCAAAAGCCGACGGCCAACACGCTTTTTGGGCATTTTCGGCATCGTTACGACACTTTTATTCGTCGGAAAGGGCACCAGAACCGGACGCCCATTCGGTTTTGCATCCATCCGCCTTTTTCGTATCTTTGCATACAATACCCTACGCAAAACCGGACTCTCGCAATGAATAAGAAAAAGAAATGGATCATCACGGCCATCGTTCTCGTGGTATTCTGCCTGATCCTGGGCCTCTACAATCTATTGAACGACAAAGCTCCGGCATCGGATGACGCCGCCAAAGCGCCGATCGCGCCCCGCAGACAGAGCACCCTCAACGTCAACGGACGCATCGTCCGTCCGCAGCGGCTCACCGACGGCATCACCACGGTGGGCAACCTGCTGCCGGACGAGGAGGTGGACCTCTCGTTCGAAACCTCGGGCAAAATCGTGGCGATCAACTTCCAGGAGGGCACCGTCGTCCGCAAGGGCGAGCTGCTGGCCAAGGTCAACGACCTGCCGCTCGTGGCCCAGCTCTCGCGTTACGAGGCGCAGCTCAAACTGGCCGAAGACCGCGTTTACCGCCAGAGCGCCCTGCTCAAAAAGGACGCCGTGAGCCAGGAGGCCTACGAACAGGCCCGCACGGAACTGGCGATGCTCAACGCTGACATCGACATCGTGAAGTCGAACATCGCGCTCACGGAGCTGCGGGCGCCGTTCGACGGCGTGATCGGCCTGCGCAACGTCAGCGAAGGCGCCTACGCCTCGCCCAGCGTCGTGGTGGCCAAGCTCACGAAGATTTCGCCCCTGAAGATCGACTTTTTCGTTCCCGAACGCTATGCCAACCAGATCAAGCCCGGCACGCGCCTCTCGTTCACCATCGAGGGACGGCAGGAGCGTTTCGAAGCCGCGGTTTACGCCACCGAATCGAAGGTCGACATCGCCACCCGCACGCTGGCCGTCCGGGCGAAGTATCCCAATACGCAGGGCAAACTGCTGCCGGGACGCTTTGCGACGGTGCAGATCCGCATGCACGAAATTCCCGACGCCATCGCCATCCCGACCGAAGCCCTCGTGCCGGAGATGGGCGTCGACAAGGTATTCCTCTACAAGGGAGGCAAGGCGCACGCCGCGGAGGTGAAAACCGGACTGCGGACCGATTCGAGCATCCAGATCATCGACGGGCTTAACGTCGGCGACACGCTCATCACCTCCGGCACGTTGCAGCTGCGCGAGGGGCTTCCCGTGAAACTCGACACCGTCGAATAAACCCTCCGCCGCATGAACATTTCCGAACTGAGCATCCGGAGGCCCGTCCTGGCGTCGGTGCTGACGATCATCATCCTGCTATTCGGTCTGATCGGATACAGTTACCTCGGCGTGCGCGAATTCCCGAGCGTCGACAACCCGATCATCTCGGTCTCGTGCTCCTACCCGGGCGCCAACGCCGACGTGATCGAAAACCAGATCACCGAGCCGCTCGAACAGAACATCAACGGCATCCCGGGCATCCGCTCGCTGTCGAGCGTCAGCAGCCAGGGCCAGAGCCGCATCACCGTCGAGTTCGAACTCTCGGTGGACCTCGAAACCGCCGCCAACGACGTTCGCGACAAGGTTTCGCGCGCCCAGCGCTACCTGCCGCGCGACTGCGACCCCCCGACCGTGACCAAGGCCGACGCCGACGCCTCGCCGATTCTGATGGTCACGATCCAGAGCGACAAGCGGTCGCTGCTCGAATTGAGCGAGATCGCCGACCTGACGGTCAAGGAGCAGTTGCAGACCATCAGCGACGTGAGCGGCGTGCAGATCTGAGGCGAAAAACGCTACTCGATGCGCCTGTGGCTCGACCCCGCGAAGATGGCCGGCTACGGCATCACCCCGACCGACATCAAGACGGCCCTCGACCGCGAGAACGTCGAACTGCCTTCGGGCAGCATCGAGGGCAACACCACGGAGCTGACGATCCGCACGATGGGACTGATGCACACCACGCGGGAGTTCAACGACCTGGTGGTGCGCGAAGACGCCGACCGCATCATCCGCATGAGCGACGTGGGACGCGCCGAACTGGGTCCGCAGGACACGCGCAGCTACATGAAAATGAACGGCATTCCGATGGTGGGCGTCGTCGTGATCCCCCAGCCGGGCGCCAACCACATCGAGATCGCCGATGCCGTGTACGCACGCATGGAGAGCATGAAGAAGGACCTCCCGGACGACGTGGTCACCTCCTACGGATTCGACAACACGCGCTTCATCCGCGCCTCGATCGACGAGGTGAGGACCACCGTCTACGAGGCTTTCATCCTGGTCATCATCATCATCTTCCTCTTCCTGCGCAACTGGCGCGTGACGCTGATCCCCTGCATCGTGATCCCCGTGTCGCTGATCGGCACGTTCTTCGTGATGTATGCCGCGGGATTCTCGATCAACGTGCTGTCGATGCTGGCCGTGGTGCTCTCGGTGGGACTGGTCGTCGACGACGCCATCGTGATGACCGAAAACATCTACATTCGCATCGAACGGGGCATGACGCCCTTCGACGCCGGCATCGAAGGGGCCAAGGAGATCTTCTTCGCCGTAATTTCGACCTCGATCACGCTGATCGCCGTCTTCTTCCCGATCGTCTTCATGGAGGGCATGACGGGCCGCCTGTTCCGCGAATTCAGCATGGTGATCTCGGGCGCGGTGGTCATCTCGACCTTCGCCGCGCTGACGATCACCCCGATGCTCGCGACCAAGTTGCTCGTGCGGCAGGAGAAGAAGAGCTGGTTTTACAGCAAGACCGAACCGTTCTTTGTCTGGCTCAACGACTTTTACAGCCGCACGCTGGCCTCGTTCCTGCGCCGCCGGTGGCTGGCCCTGCCGCTGGTCCTGCTGACGATGGGACTCATCGGCTGGCTGTGGAGCGCCATCCCGGCCGAGATGGCCCCGCTGGAGGACCGTTCGCAGATTTCGATCAACACGCGCGGCTCGGAGGGCGCCACCTACGAATACATCCGCGACTACACCGAGGACATCAACCGCCTGGTCGACTCGCTCGTGCCGGAAGCCTCGTCGGTGACAGCCCGCGTGTCGAGCGGCTCGGGCAACGTCCGCATCGCCCTGACGGACATCGCTACCCGCAAACGCTCGCAGATGGAGATCGCCGAGCAGATCTCGGCCGCCGTGCGCTCGAAGACCAAGGCCCGCGCCTTCGTGCAGCAGCAGAGCACCTTCGGCGGACGCCGCGGGCGCATGCCCGTGCAGTACGTGCTCCAGGCCACCAGCCTCGAACGGTTGCAGGAGGTGCTGCCCGAATTCATGCGCAAGGTTTACGAAAGCCCCGTGTTCCAGATGGCCGACGTGGACCTAAAGTTCAGCAAGCCCGAGGTGCGCATCGAGGTCAACCGCGACAAGGCCAACCTGCTGGGCGTCTCGACGCGCAACATCGCCCAGACGCTCCAGTACGGATTGAGCGGCCAGCGTCTCGGCTACTTCTACATGAACGGCAAGCAATACGAAATCCTGGCCGAGATCAACCGCCAGCAGCGCAACAAGCCCGCCGACCTGCGTTCGATCTACGTGCGCAGCGACAAGGGCGAGATGATCCAGATGGACAACCTCATTTCGCTCGCGGAGAACGTCGCGCCGCCGCAGCTCTACCACTACAACCGCTTCCTGTCGGCCACCGTGTCGGCCGGACTGGCCAAGGGCAAGACCATCGGGCAGGGACTCGACGAAATGGACCGCATCGCCGACGAGACGCTCGGCGACGACTTCCGCACGGCGCTGGCCGGCGACTCGAAGGAGTTCCGCGAAAGCTCGTCGAGCCTGATGTTCGCCTTCATCCTGGCCGTCATGCTGATCTACCTGATCCTCGCCGCGCAGTTCGAGAGCTTCAAGGACCCGCTGGTGATCATGCTCACCGTGCCGCTGGCCATCGCCGGCGCGCTGGTCTTCATGTGGGGCGCGGACCAGACGATGAACATCTTCAGCCAGATCGGCATCATCATGCTGATCGGACTGGTGGCCAAGAACGGCATTCTGATCGTCGAGTTCGCCAACCAGAAACAGGAGGCCGGGCTGGACAAGATGCGAGCCATCGAGGAGGCCTCGCTGCAACGCCTGCGCCCGATCCTGATGACCTCGGCCTCGACCATCCTGGGCCTGCTGCCGCTGACCGTCGCCACGGGGGAAGGCGCCAACGGACGTATCGCCATGGGTATCGCCGTGGTGGGCGGCATGGTGGTCTCGACGCTGCTGACGCTCTACATCGTTCCGGCCATTTACAGCTACGTATCGACGAACCGAATCAAGAAATCGAAACACAACGACGCATGAAAATAGCATTTTTAGCGGCCCTGCTGCTGGGAATCGGCAGCGCCGCCGGAGCGCAGGAGGCGCCGCCGGCTCGGGAGGCGTCCGCTCCGCTGACCCTGCGCAAATGTCTGGAGATCGGGCTTGAACAGAATTACGACGTGCGCATCGTGCGCAACGAGGAGCGCGTCAGCGACAACAACGCCACGGCGGGAAACGCCGGGATGCTCCCCACGGTCGACCTCTCGGCCGGGTACACGGGCACGCTGGACAACGACCGCACCGTCACCCCGCGCAACGGGGACGCCACGACCGAGACCGGCGTCTACGACCAGACGGCCAACGTCGGGCTGGCGGTGAACTGGACGCTGTTCGACGGACTGCGCATCCGCACCAACTACAAACGCCTGAAGGAGATGCAGCAGATGGGCGCGCTGAAGACGCGCATCACCATCGAGGACTTCATGGCCAGCCTCACGGCCGAATATTACAACTACATCCAGCAGACGCTGCGCCTGGAGAACTTCCGCTATGCGGTCTCGCTTTCGCGCGAGCGGCTGCGCATCACTGAAGCGCGCGTCCAGGTGGGCAACTTCTCGCGCCTCGACCTGCTGCAAGCCCGCGTCGACTTCAACGCCGACAGTTCGAAATACATGTCCCAGCACGAACTGGTGACCGCCTCGCGCATCCGCATCAACGAACTGCTGGCCAACGAGAACCTCGACGAGAGGTTCAGCATCCCCGACTCGGTGATCCGGGTCAACGCCACGCTCGACTGGAACGACCTGCTGGCCAAAACCCTTTCGGCGAACGCCTCGCTGCTGATGGCCGAGCACAACAGTTCGCTGGCCGAACTGGACCTGAAGACCGTTCTGGCCCGGAACTATCCCTATGTGAACCTCACGACGGGCTACGGATACACCTACAACCGCTACGGCACGGGAGGGAACCTTTCGCGGGGAACGCTCGGGCTGAACGCCGGGGTGAAGGTGGGCTTCACGATCTTCGACGGCAACCGCCGCCGCGAACAGCGCAACGCCCGCATCGGCGTCGAGAACGCGCAGCTGACGCAGCAACGGCTGGAACAGTCGCTGCGCGCCGACCTGTCGAATTTCTGGCAGGCTTACCGCAACAACCTCGAAGTGATCCTGCTCGAGGAGGAGAACCTGATCGCCGCCAAGGAGAATTACGAAATCGCCATGGAACGCTACCTGCTGGGCGACCTGCCGGGCATCGAGATGCGCGAGGCGCAGAAGAGCCTGCTGGACGCCGAGGAGCGCATCCTCACGGCGCAGTACAACACCAAACTGTGCGAAATCTCGTTGCAGCAGATCAGCGGCAACGTGATGGTCTACCTGGAATAATCCGCGAGAGTTCGCATTCCTTCGCCATCAAAACATTTCGCACGCTTCGCCGGCTGTTCTTTGCCGCTTTTTGGTCGGCGGTTAACCGCGGTCTCGGCCCGCGGAAGCTTATGTACTTTTTGACCGCAAAAAGTACCAAAAACTCTCCGACAGATGCCTTCGCCGACTTCGTCCCGTCTAACGTTCGCCCGCCTAAGAGGCGGGTTTTAGGGGACTGCGCGAACATTCATAAAACAGGCGCATTATCGCTTGGAGCGGAACAAGAACAACCGACAGCCTGCGTGCCCGGAGCGGGAGGCTGGCAAAGGCGTCCGCAGGCGAAGGCAGATACGTGCTGTTTGCCGAGCCGCCACAGCCTTTACGGCGCGTGTTTTTGCGCCGTAAAGGCCTGATCTTACTGCGCCCGCTCAGCACGGGACGGAGAAGACTCCCGCAAAGAACGACATGCGGATGGTTCTGGCGCTTTTAACTTCGCTACGCTCGTTTTCCTCCTTCTGGCACGGCATAGCCCGCAAGCGGTCTCTGCTCGCGCTGCGTGTGTCGGTTGACATCAAAAGTACATAAAATTCCCGCGGGCGAAACCCGCCGTTTTCAAATCAGTGAATCATTAGATCACAATATTTTCCATTGGAAATTTGTTTTATCGGAAAATAAATTCTATCTTTGCATCGTTATTGATAGAGAACAATAAAAAACAAGATGAAAAAACTGCTCATAACCGCTTTCGCGCTGCTGGCCTTCGCCGCCGGAAGCCAGGCACAGACAAACAACAAAAACGCAAAGAATATGAAAACGATCGCATTGACCAAAGCCGACTTTCTGAAGAAGGTCGCCGACTATGAAAAAAATCCCGAGGAGTGGAAATACCTCGGTGACAAACCCGCCCTGATCGACTTCTACGCCTCGTGGTGCGGTCCCTGCAAGGCCCTCGCACCGGTGCTCGAAGAACTGGCCGCCGAATACGGGGACCGGATCTACATCTACAAGATCAACACCGAGGAGGAGCAGGAGCTTGCCGCGGCGTTCGGCATCCGCTCGATCCCCACGCTGCTGTTCATCCCGATGGAAGGCAAACCCCAGATGGCCCAGGGCGCCCTGCCCAAGGCTTCGCTCAAGGAGGCCATCGACAAAGTGATGCTGGGTAAATAATGGCACTGACGGTCGACGCCCTGCTATGCCCGCAGAACCACCGTTGCCCGCTGATCCCGATCTGCCCCGCGGGCGCGATCTCGCAGGAGGGGAACTCCCTTCCGCGGATCGACCCCGGAAAATGCATCGAATGCGGCAAATGCGTGAAACGCTGCGGCATGCAGGCGGTATATAAAGCGAAGGAACATGGACAAACTTTGTAAGATCCGCGACCTTCAGCGCGCCGTGCACCAGTTCGAAAGCGCGTTCGAAAAACGCTACGGCATCTGCCTGAACGAGGGCATGACGCTGTGCAGCCTCTCGAAAACCGGGCGTCTCTGCCCGGGAGAGCTGGGAGAACTGCTGGGACTCACGCCGTCGAACACCTCGAAAGTGCTCCGCTCGGTGGAACAGAAAGGACTGGTGACCCGCGAACTCTGCAACGAAGACCGGCGCCAGATGTACTACTCACTCACGCAACAAGGACGCGAACTGCTCGCTTCGGTCAGCTGCCGGGAGGTGGAAACACCCGAAATCCTGCGCGACTGGCTCTGCGGGTAGCACGTGACGCAACCAAACACAGCAACGGCTGTCCTTCCGGGGACAGCCGTTTGTCGTTTCGGGACGGCAGGAGCGCTATTCGAGAAAATGGTTCTCGTCGTTGAAGGCCGCAGCGAATTCGCTCAACGACTTGAGGTGGCGGCGCTGCATCGCGACGGCCCCCTCCTCGTCCTTCTCGCGGACGCAGCGCAGCAGTTCGCGATGCTCGAAATAGACCTCCTCCTGCGGAACCGTGCAGACACGGTAACGCTGGTAATAACGCAGCACGTCGGGCGTGATGACCAGCAGCATCGACGCGATCACCGGATTGTGCGCCCCGCGGGCCAGCGCCTGGTGGTAGGCGAAGTCCTTCGAGACACGCTCCTCGGTATAGAATTTCGCCTCGCACTCCTCCAGCGCCCGTTCGATGTTCTCCAGATCCTCCGCCGTACGGTTGCGGGCGCAGAGCTTGATGGCCTCGATTTCGAGCAGCACACGCACGTAGACCAGCGACGCGAAGTCGTACTGTCTGATCTGAAGCGCGTCGGTGATCATGCGTTCGAGCACCTGCATCTTCTCCTGGGCGACCACCGTGCCGCTCTGGGGGAAGGTCTGGACGATGCCGTAAAATTCGAGTTTCTGAAACGCCGCACGCACATGGGCGCGGCCGACGCCCAACATGTCGGCCAGCCGCCGCTCGGCCGGGAGGCGTTCGCCCGGCTGCAAACGTCCGGAATAAAGCTCATTCTTGATGTATTTCAGGACGGTTTCCACCTGTTTGATGTTCGGCGAGTTGTTCATGGGTTATTCTTTTGCAGCACAAAGATCGCAAAAAAACCAATCAAACCAAACAATTCCGGCAATTTCGTGAACGTCCCGCAGATTCCGCTCCGCAAAGTCCCCGCCTCCGGGAAAAGCCGAAAGGCCGGATACGGGCCGCACGGCGTCCCGGAGCGCATTTTACATTTTTCAACCAGAAACCGGGTCGAAACCTATATTTTTTCCCGATTCCAGCCGAATGTCTGATAAATTATCGCCAAATATTGGATTTTAATTAAATTTTCCTAAATTTGTAAAAAGTGAACCAGACCGTAAGCTCATGGCAAAACGAGAACTCTTACTCGGAGACGAAGCCCTCGCACTGGGGGCGCTCCACGCGGGACTGTCGGGTGTCTATGCCTATCCGGGCACACCCTCGACCGAAATCACGGAATACATCCAGCAGCATCCCCTGGCTGCGCAGCGCAACGTGCACCGCACGTGGTCGTCGAACGAAAAGACGGCCATGGAGGAGGCGCTCGGCATGTCGTTCGCCGGCAAGCGCGCGCTGGTCTGCATGAAACACGTGGGGCTGAACGTGGCGGCCGACGCCTTCGTCAACTCGGCGATGACCGGAGCCAACGGCGGGCTGGTGGTCGTGGCAGCCGACGACCCCTCGATGCACTCGTCGCAGAACGAACAGGATTCGCGCTTCTACGGGAAATTCGCCCTCGTGCCGACCTTCGAGCCTGCGGACCAGCAGGAGGCATACGACATGGCGAAGGCCGCCTTCGACCTCTCGGAGCGGTTCCGGATTCCGGTGCTGATGCGCCTGACGACCCGCATGGCCCATTCGCGGGCCGTCGTCGAGACGGGCGAGGCGCGCGCCGAAAACCCGTTGAGCCATCCCGAACAGCCCCGCCAGTGGGTGCTGATGCCGGGAAACTCGCGCGTGCGATACCAGACGCTGCTGGAGGATTACGCCCGGCTGGAAGAGGAGTCCGCCGCCAGCCCGTTCAACGCCTATACGGAGGGTCCGGACAAACGGCTGGGCATCGTCGCCTGCGGCATCGCACACAACTACCTGATGGAGAACTACCCCGACGGATGTCCGCACCCGGTGCTGAAAATCGCGCAGTACCCGCTGCCCCGCACGCTGGTGCGCCGTATCGCCGCCGAGTGCGGCACGCTGCTGATCCTCGAAGAGGGCCAGCCCGTCGTGGAAGAGATCGTCCGGGGCGTGCTGCCCAATCCCGTGGCGATCCGCGGACGCCTGACCGGCGAACTGCCCCGCACCGGGGAGCTGACGCCCGACAGCGTGCGCGCGGCCCTCGGCATGGCGCCCCGCCGGACGCACGCCGCAAGCGGAATCGTCGTACCCCGCCCGCCCGCGCTCTGCCAGGGATGCGGACACCGCGACATGTACACAGCCCTGACGGAGGTGATCCGCGAGGAATACCCCGCGGGCAAGGTTTTCAGCGACATCGGCTGCTACACGCTGGGGTGGCTGGCGCCGCTGCACGCCATCGACACATGCGTCGACATGGGAGCCTCGATCACCATGGCCAAAGGCGCGGCCGACGCGGGCCAGCACCCTTCGGTGGCCGTGATCGGCGACTCGACCTTCACCCATTCGGGCATGACGGGCCTGCTGGACGCCGTGAACGAGCGCGCGGACATCACGGTCATCATCTCGGACAACCTCACGACGGGCATGACCGGCGGGCAGGATTCGGCCGGAACGGGCCGTCTGGAACAGATCTGCGCCGGCATCGGCGTCGATCCCGCACATATCCGCACGGTCGTGCCCCTGCCCAAGAACCGCGAGGAGATGAAGGCCGTGATCCGCGAGGAGATCGCCCACCGGGGCGTCTCGGTGATCATCCCGCGAAGAGAATGTATCCAGACCGCAAAGCGACACAACGCTGCTAAAAAGTAAAGGCTTATGAAACGCGACATCATACTCTCGGGCGTAGGAGGCCAGGGAATCCTCTCGATCGCCGCCGTCATCGGACGGGCCGCCCTCGAAGACGGGCTTCACATCAAGCAGGCCGAGGTCCACGGCATGAGCCAGCGCGGCGGCGACGTGCAGTCGAACCTGCGCATCTCGTCGTCGGCCATCCGTTCGGATCTCATTCCGCGCGGCGCGGCCGATCTCATCGTCTCGATGGAGCCGATGGAGGCGCTGCGCTACCTGCCGTGGCTCGCCGACGACGGATGGGTAATCACCGGCATCACGCCGCTGATCAACATCCCGAACTACCCGGAGGGCGAGGCCCTGCGGCGCGAACTGGAAAAACTCCCGCACGCCGTAGTCCTCGACGCCGACGCCGTCGCCAAAGCCGCCATGGCGCCCCGCTCGGCCAACATGGCGCTGCTGGGAGCCGCCGCGCCGCTGCTCGGAATCGACGCCGCGAAACTGGAGTCCGGCATCCGCGCCATCTTCGCCCGCAAGGGCGGGCAGGTCGTCGAAACGAATCTCGCGGCGTTCCGCGCCGGCTACGAAGCGACCCAAAAACAGGCAAAGCCATGAAAATACCGTTCGACAGGTCCTGCCTGCGCTCCGCGCTGGAGCGGATGGACATAGCCGACATCGCGCAGGCCACGATCCGCCAGTCGGGCGACATCGCCCGCACGATGGAGCGCGACACGGGCGTGGAGTTCCTCCACCTCGAAATGGGCGTGCCGGGGCTGCCGCCCGAACGGGCGGGCGTCGAGGCCGAATGCGCGGCCCTGCAGGCGGGCGTCGCGTCGCAGTATCCCAACATGTTCGGCATTCCGGAACTCAAGACGCAGGCGTCGCGCTTCCTGAAAGCCTTCCTCGACGTGGAGGTGGCCCCCCGGGGCTGCATCCCCACCGTCGGGTCGATGCAGGGCAGCTTCACCACATTCCTGCTCTGCTCGCAGCTCGACCCGCAGCGGCGCAAAATCCTCTTCATCGACCCCGGATTCCCCGTGCAGCGCAGTCAGGTACGCATTCTCGGCATTCCCTCGGAGTCGTTCGACATCTACGATTACAGGGGCGAAAAGCTGGGGCCGAAGATCGAGAGCGTCCTCGCCGCAGGCGACGTGGCGGCCATCGTCTACTCGAACCCCAACAACCCGGCGTGGATCTGCCTCACGGAGGACGAGCTGCGCACGATCGGCGAGCTGGCCACGCGGTACGACGCCATCGTCATCGAGGACCTCGCCTACCTCTGCATGGATTTCCGCAAACCGTTGGGACGGCCTTTCGAAGCCCCCTACCAGGCTTCGGTGGCCCGCTACACGGACAATTACATCCTGCTGGTCTCCGGGTCGAAGATATTCAGCTACGCCGGGCAGCGAATCGCCGTGGCGGCGATCTCCGATGCGCTTTTCCGCCGCGAGTACCCCGCCCTGCGCCGGCGTTACAACATCGGACGGCTGGGCGACGCCTACGTACTGGTCTTTCTCTATGCGGCCTCATCCGGCACGAGCCATTCGGCGCAGCACGCCCTGGCGGCAATGTTCCGCGCGGCGGCCGACGGCGAACTGGACTTCGTGGGCGAAGCCTCGGAGTACGCCCGGCGCGCCCGGCTGACCAAGGAGACGTTCCTCCGCCACGGATTCCGCATCGTCTACGACAAGGACCGCGACGAGCCGGTCAGCGACGGATTCTTCTACACGGTCGGCTACGGCGCGATGACCAGCGCCGAACTGTTGAGCGAGCTGCTGCTCTACGGCATCTGCGCCATCTCGCTCACCTCGACCGGCAGCCGCCAGAGCGGCATCCGCGTCTGCGTCTCGCAGATGAACCGCCCCGAACAGTTCGAAATGCTCGAAGAACGTTTAACCGCTTTTGCAGAAAATAACCGCTGACAACATGCACTACACGACTGCCGCGGAGGCGGTAAAACTCATCCGATCCAACGACAGCGTCTACATTCAGGGCAGCACCTCGATCCCCGAAGCGCTCGTGGCCGCAATGGCCGAACGGGGCGGCGAACTGGAGCATGTGACGGTCTATTCGGCCTTCGCCGTGGGAGCCTTCGACGCCCCCTACTGCCGCCCCGAATACAAGGAGTCGTTCCTCGTCAACAGCCTGTTCGTCGCCAACAACATCCGCAGGTGGCTGGCCGACGGCTACGGACAGACCATTCCGGCCTTCCTGGGCGAAATCCCCGCGCTGTTCCGCGACGGCACGCTGCCTCTCGACGTCGCACTCATCAACGTCTCGCCGCCCGACGCCGAAGGCTACTGCTCGTTCGGCGTCTCGGCCGATCTGGCGGTTTCCGCCGTGGAGTGCGCCAAGACCATCATCGCGCAGGTCAACAAGGCGATGCCCTACTCCTACGGCGACGCCGTGATCCACACCTCGCGCCTGGCGGCGGCCGTGGAGGTCGATTCTCCGCTGGTGGAGGTCCCGACGGCCGTGCCGAGCGAAACGGAACGGAAAATCGGCAGCTACATCGCCGAACTGATTCCCGACGGGGCGACGTTGCAGATCGGCGTGGGCGGCATTCCGAACGCCGTACTGGCGGCCCTCGGCGGCCACCGGCATCTGGGACTGCACACCGAGGCGATGACCGACGGCGTGCTGCCGCTGCTGGAAAGCGGCGTGATCGACAACTCGCAGAAAGCGGTGATGCCCGGCGTGACGGTGGCCTCGCTGGCCCTCGGCTCGCGCCGGCTGTACGACTACATGGACTACCGCAAAGACCTCGTGATGAAGGACGTGGCATGGACCAACGACCCGTTCCGCATCCGGCAAAACCCGAAGGTCATGGCCATCAATTCGGCCGTGGAGGTGGACCTCACGGGGCAGGTGTGCGCCGACTCGGTCGGAATGCGCATCATCTCGGGCGTGGGCGGCCAGCACGATTTCATGTACGGCGGGGCGCTGTCCGAAGGCGGCAAGACCTTCATCGCCATCCCCTCGACCACACCCAAGGGCGAATCGAAGATCAGGGCGCTGCTGTCGCCCGGCGCGGGCGTCGTCACGACGCGCCACATGGTCCAGCACGTCGTCACCGAATACGGCGTGGCGCACCTGCGGGGCCGCAACCTCGCAGAACGCGCCCGGGCGCTGATAGCCGTGGCGCACCCCTCGGTCCGCGAGGAGCTGGAACGCGCCGCAGCCGAACGCTTCGGCTATTCGTTCCTGCGCCTCAAAGCATAAACCCCCGCCCGGTCCCCGAAAAGACCGGGCGGGCCTTTTTACCGATAGGCAGATATTCCGCAATCACCTCTTTTTCGCCCCCGACGGCCGCCGCACGACCGGCGTGATCCGTCATGCGCCCGGGGAACCGGGAACCGCCCCCGCGAAGCGGCTGCGGCCCGAAGGCTCGGAACACGCGGTGGCCGTCCGGGACACAGATGCGCCATAACAGCCGCGAATACGCCGGCGTCCCGCTCGACAACCCGATCTTCAACCGCCGGGCCGCGCGCAACGACATCAGCAAGGCGCAGCTCGCCGTGCGCAGCCAGCAGCTCGCCGTCACCCAAACCGTGCAGGCCAAATACGAGTTCGTTTTCCGTCGAAGATTCCCGATTTCCACCGCGGGAAGCCGTTGCAACTCTGAAAACGGGAGATTCTGATAAACGAATTCAAACAAAAAGGGTGACCTAAAACGGTCACCCTCGCTGCTACCCGGAACATCAAGTTCCTGAATAATCCGGGCGGCTGCCGGATTGGATCCCGGACCTTCTCCGGCAGAAAAGTCCTTCGTGCGTCACTGATGATCTGTGTTTATCCCAGCAATACAAAAGTAGACAAATTATCCCAACCCACAATAGGTAGAGCATTTTTGTAATAAGGCTCGACCAAAATGTCATACCCCGAAAAGGCAAAATAATACGCCCGGACGCATACGGACCACTTTTCGTTCTGCAAAAAAGCGGCAATCCGGAAAATTTGACCTACTTTTGCAACGGTTTCAACAGTTGAAGGAATGGAATGGCTTAAAGAATTGTTCGTCGAGCACTCGGCTTTGCAGGCCGTCGTGGTGGTTTCGCTCATCTCGACGATCGGTATCGGACTGGGAAAGATCCGCTTTTTCGGAATCTCGCTCGGAACGGCCTTCATCTTCTTCGTGGGCATTCTGGCCGGGCATTTCGGGCTTTCGCTCGACCCGGCGATGCTGACCTATGCCGAGAGTTTCGGACTGGTGATCTTCGTCTACGCCCTCGGCCTTCAGGTGGGGCCGGGCTTCTTCAGTTCGATGCGCGCCGACGGACTGCGGCTCGTCTCGCCCGCCATCGCCATCGTGCTGCTCGGAACGGCCCTGGCCATGGCGATGAGCTACGCCTTCGGAGTCTCGATGCCCGACATGTCGGGCATTCTGTGCGGCGCGACGACCAACACCCCGGCGCTGGGCGCCGCGCAGCAGACACTGCAACAAATGGGCATCGACGCCAACGGAGCGGCGTTGAGCTGCGCCGTGGCCTACCCGCTGGGCGTCGTAGGCGTAATTCTGGCCGTGGTCTTCCTGCGCAAGCTCTTCGTGCGTCCCTGCGACATGCCGGGACCCGACGCCGAACACCGCAAGAACGTCTTCATTGCCAGCTACCACCTCACCAATCCCGCGGTCTTCGGCAAGAGCGTCCACGAAATCGCGACGCAGAGCCACCACCATTTCGTCATTTCGCGCCTGTGGCGCGACGGGCGGGTTTCGATCCCCACCTCGGACAAAACCCTACAGGAGAACGACCTGATCCTGGTCATCACCACGCCCGGCGAGGCCGACGCCCTGCGGCTGATCTTCGGCGAGCAGGAGACCAAGGACTGGAACACGGAAAACATCGACTGGAACTCCGTCGACAGCCAGCTCATCTCGCAGCGCATCCTCGTGACACGCCCCGAAATCAACGGCAAGAAACTCTCGCAATTGCGCCTGCGGAACACCTACGGCATCAACATCAGCCGCGTGTACCGCTCGGGCGTGCAACTGCTGGCCACCCCCGACCTGCGTTTGCAGCTGGGCGACCGTCTGACCGTGGTGGGCGAAGCGGAGGCGATCCGCAACGTCGAGAAAATCCTCGGCAACGCCGTCAAGAGCCTCAACGAACCCAACCTCGCGGCGGTGTTCATCGGCCTGATCCTCGGCCTCACGCTGGGAAGCATTCCCGTGGCGATCCCCGGGATTTCGATTCCCGTGAAACTGGGACTCGCAGGCGGCCCGATCATCGTCGGCATCCTGATCGGCACGTTCGGCCCCCGGCTCCACATGATCACCTACACCACCCAGAGCGCCAACCTGATGCTGCGCGCACTGGGCCTTTCGATGTACCTCGCATGCCTCGGGCTGGATGCCGGAACCCACTTCTTCGAGACCGTCATGCGCCCCGAGGGGGCCTTGTGGCTCGGCATCGGATTCGCCCTGACGTTCGTGCCGGTGGTGCTGGTGGGGCTGTTCGCCCTGCGGGTGCTGAAGGTCGACTTCGGATCGGTCTCGGGACTGCTGTGCGGCAGCATGGCCAACCCGATGGCGCTCAACTACGTGAACGACACGATCGAAGGCGACAACCCCTCCGTATCCTACGCCACGGTCTATCCCGTGTGCATGTTCCTGCGCGTGATCATCATTCAGGTGATGCTGATGCTGGTGCTTTAGCCTCCTCCGGGGCGGGCTGTTCCGCCTGCGGCCTTTGCGGGGCGGCCGGCCGGGATGCATGCAGGGGCGGCGCATTTTGCGGGGCGGCCTGTGAGGAGGCCTGCGGTGACGCCTGCGGGGGTGTCTGCGAGGGTGTCTGCGCGTTTGGAAAAAAGGCATTGCGCAGCGAGGCGACGTCCTCCCCCGACGGATTCTGAAAAACCCGCAACCCGAATTCGGGAATCACGGCCAGCACATGATCGAAGACATCCGACTGAATCCCCTCGTAATCCACCCACACGACCGTATCGGTAAAGAAATAGAGCTGCATCGGAAGCCCCGTTTCGGTGGGCTGCAACTGCCGCACCATCAGCGTCATATCCTTGTTCACCGGAACCTCGTTCCGGAGGTAGCGGACCAGATAGGCCCGGAAAACCCCGAGGTTGGTCTGATGCAGGCCGTTGATCCGCCGTTCCCCGGAGCCGATGCCGTGCGCGGCGTTGTACTCCTCGACGCGCCGTTCGGTCTGATCGACGTAGTCGCGGATCAGGTCGATCGTACGGTAGTGGTCCAGCATCTCGGGGGTGCAGAAACGCACGCTCGTCATGTCGATCGCCACGGAGCGCATCACGCGCCGCCCGCCCGAAAGCTGCATGGCGTGCCAGTTGGTGAACGAATCGGTCGTCAGCAGGTAGGGCGGCAGCATGACGAGCGTGTTGTCCCAATTGCGGATCTTGACCGTCGTGAGCGACACCTCCTCGACGTTGCCGTCGGCCCCGTACTTGGGGATCGAAATCCAGTCTCCGACCTTGAGCATGTCGTTGGCCGCGAGCTGAATGCCCGAAACGAAGCCGAGGATGCTGTCACGGAAAATCAGCATCAGCACGGCCGCCGAGGCGCCCAGTCCCGTCAGCAGGATGGCGGGCGACTTGTCGAGCAGGATCGAAACAATCAGAATCGTGCAGATCAGCAGCGCAATGCCCTGCGCCGTCTGCCGCAGGCCCTTGATGGGTTTGTTCTGCCAGGCGGGACGCGCCGCAGCGATGTGGAAGGCGGCATAGAGCAGGGCGTTGACGAAGCGGAAAACCGAAAAGACGATATAGGCCTCCATGAACCGCAGGACGATGACGCGCCCGGTGGATTTCTCCTCGAAGACCACCGGGAGCACGACGGCCAGCAGAATGGCGCTCAAAATATGGCACATGCGCCGGAGAACCGGAACGCTGAAAAGCGTGTCGTCCCACTTGGCCCGGGTGCGCTCCACGAGTTTCCGCACCCCGTGTACGATGCCCAGTTGCAGCAGCAGGTCGAAAACCACGGCGGCCAGCACCACGAGCACGAAAGCCGCCCAGCGGTCGAGCGCATCGCCGGTGGCCGAAGTCAGGCCCAGCCATTCGAGCAGGGCGTGCGTCCAACGTTTCAGAAGTGTCTGCATACCCGTACCCGCATCAACTTTCGGGCCTCAACCGCAGCGGCGGCCGAAAAACCGGAAACGACGCCGGCGCGGACAACGGAATCACCCGAGAATCAATCCGGCTTCGCCTTCGAAGTTGGGTGTGAAAACACCCTGTCCGAGGTTTTCGCGGATTTCGTCCGGGGACCAGAAACGCCCGCCGTCAAGCTCCCCGCTCGGACGGACCTCGCCGTCGTAGACCGTGCGGAAGACATGGACCAGTTCGTATTCGCGTTCCGAGCGGAACGGATAGACCGCAACCGCCCCGGGCACGAAATCCGTGATGCCCAGCTCCTCGCGCACCTCGCGCCGCAGGGCTTCGGCGATCGTCTCGCCGTAGTCCACATGGCCGCCCACGGCCGTGTCCCACCGTCCGGGCTGAATGTCCTTCCAGGCGGGGCGTTTCTGCAAATAGAGTTCGCCGCGCGAATTGAAAACATGGAGGTGCACCACCGGGTGCAGGAGCATCGACCCGCCGTGGCACTCGCCGCGCGTGGCTTTGCCGACGACGTTCCCCGCCGCGTCGACCACGGGAAAGATCTCTTCGCTGTTATCGCTGTTCATGCCGGGGATATTTACGGATGTAGATCATGGCGGCCGTCATCCCCAGCAGCACGAAAGCCGCGCCGGGAAGCGCCGTATATTCATAGCCAAGCCCGTGCCCGATCGGCAGGCCGCCGACGTAGGCCCCCAGGGCGTTGCCCAGGTTGAAAGCCACCTGCACGAGCGCCGCGCCGAGCATCTCGCCGCCGCGCGAATTTTCGAGGATCAGCAGTTGCTGGGGCGACGATACGCAGAAGAGGCAGGCCGTAGTCAGACACATCAGCGCTAGCGAAAGATAGCGGACATGCGCCCCGAAAAAGATGCCGACGAGCGCCAGACAGGCCATGCCGAGCGTGAAGCGCACAACCCGCTCGGGCGTGAACCGGTCGGCATAGTGACCGCCGACGATATTGCCCGCAAACATGCCGAAACCGGCCAGCATGACGATCAGCGTCAGGTCCTCGGAACGGAACCCCGAGGTGTGGACCATCAGCGGGCTGACGTAGCTGTACCAACAGAAGATGCCGCCGTTGCCCAGCATCACCGACGCCAGCACCAGCCACGGAGCGGCGCTTTTCAGAAACCGGAACTGCCCCTTCATCCCCGTATCGGGCAGCGCGGGCAGAGCCGGAACCCACAATTTCACGAGCAGCATGGCCACGGCTCCCCACACGGCGACGATCCCGAACGTGGCGCGCCACGTCACGACGCCGCTGATATAGGTTCCCAGCGGCACGCCGAAGAGGTTGGCGACGGTCATGCCCACGACCATGATCGACACGGCCTCGGCCCGCCGGCCCTTGTCGGCGACGCGCTCGGCGACGATCGACCCCACGCCGAAGAAGGCCCCGTGGGGAAGCCCCGAGACGAAACGCATGGCCAGCAGGGTCCAGTAGTTCGGCGAAAGCGCCGCACAGGCGTTACCGAGAATGATCAGGCCCGTGAGGGCCAGCAGGATGTGTTTCAGCGGCCGCGTGCGGGCCACCAGCACCGTGAGGGGCGCCCCGAAGCAGACGCCCAGCGCATAGGCGGAGATCAGGTGCCCCGCTTCGGGGATCGAGACGCCGAGGCTGCGGGCGATGTCGGGCAGAATGCCCATCATCACGAACTCCGCCATACCGAGCGCCAACGTCCCGAATGCCAGGGCGATCAGACTTTTCTTCATGGGAAAACAGACATTAACGGCTAACCGGCTGCAAAAATAGCACAAAAAAGGTGAAAAGTTTTTGCATCTTTTCACCTTTTTCCAATTTTTCAGAGCTTGGGTCCCGACTCCCGAGGCTGGCCCACCTCGAAGCCCAGCGCCCGCATCCACTCCACGGTGGCGGCATCGACCTGATCGTTGCGGTCGGCCCAGCGGCGCTCCTCGATCAGCTGCTTCTTGCGCTCCTCGAGGGCTTTCAGAAGCGGGAAATCCGGATGTGCGAGATGCCTCTTCTCCTCGCGCTGCGAGGGCCGGACCCTGCGGTCGAAAACCGCCCCCTGCGTCGGACGCCGCGCGCCCTCCCACTTGAACCCCTTGAGGTAAAGCTCCTGATCGGCGGGAATCTTGTCCATCGGATAGATGTTCCAGTCGGGGTCCTTGCGGTAGACGATCGTCACGACCTGTTTGTCCTCGATATAGAACGAACAGTCGCCGCTCTCGATGACGCCCATGCCCGTGATCTGGGGCGGCTCGCCGTCCTGCATGTAGTAGATCGTCTGGGCATTGCCGTTCACGTCGTTGCGGTAGATCTGATTGTCGCGGAACCACGCCGTCATCTGCTTGCCCGCCACCTGGTTGTAATGGACCGTGTCGAGCTGGGAGACCATCATCGGAGTGCCGATGAACTCGGCGCGCGTGATCTGCTGGTTCTCGGTGAATATGTCCATCACGTCGGAGGTGATCTGGTTACCCTGGTTCCACAGCACGGGATTGATGTAGAGGTGGATCGTCGAATCGGTGCTGATGGCCGTCATCGAGTCGCATACGGCCTGGAAATCGGAACGGAAAATGCGCACATTGCGGAAACCCTTCATCAGGCGGTAAACCGAGTCGGCGGAGTCGGTGAGCGAATCGACCGAGTCGGCCGGAATCCGCATCGCCAGCGAGTCGGCGGCCAGCGAATCGGCCATCTGCAACAGCAGCGAATCCATCTCCCGGTCGTTGCGGGCGATCAGCGAGTCGATCTCGCGCAGGGCCGTGGAATCGACCGGAATCACCTTGCCTTTGCGGGCGGCGCGGGCCTGACGGGCGCGGAGTTTCGACTCGGCCTTGAGTTTGCGCGCAGCGAGGCGCCGCTCCTCCCGCTCCTTCTGCGCCAGCAGTTTGGCCGTCGTCTTATCCTGGCGTTTTTTGGCGATCTCCTCCAGTTTTTCCTTCCGGGCCTTGGCGGCAGCGGCTTTTTGGGCCGCCTTCAACTTGGCGGCCTGCTCCTTGAGGTAGGCTTTCCGGGCATCGCCGACCAGCGTGTCGAGCGGATCGACGGCCGGAACGGCCAGCGAATCCGGGACGGAAACGCCCAGCAGCGAATCGGGGACCTCCCGCCGGGCCAGCGAATCCGGCCCTGCGGCGTCTTCCGGCGAACCGGGACCGACGGCCGGAACGCGGGGACTTCCGAGCGAATCCGCCGCAGGACGGCCTTCGGGAAGCTCCCCGGCCGGGTGGTGCGGCGTCCCGAGAAGGGCGGAATCGGTTTTCAGACGCGCCAGCGAATCGGCTTTGGCCGCAGCGGCGGCCCGGCGCAGTGCGTTTTCATTGATCGTGAAGAGGTACATCGAATCGGCGCGCATGAAAAGCGAGTCGCCCTGCGAAAGGTCGTAACTCACCACCGCGGGCCGGCGCGTGAGGAACGCATTTCCCGGCTCCTTCCAGTACTCGCCGTAGTCGCCGAAGGCGATCACCTTGTGTTCGGCGTCGTCCAGCTGCAAATCACGCCGCAGGATCACATGGTCCTCGGCGCGGTAGTAATGGAGGCTGTCGCTCCAGATCTCCTGCTTTTCAGTCAGGATATAGCCGTTGCGCGTCACGATGTAGAGCGTATCGGCCTTGTCGTAGGAACCGCGGTCGGCATAGAGGTAGTCGCCGTCCTTGTTCCAGATGTTGGTGCGGTCGAAGAAAAAGGCGTTGTCGGTAGCCATGTTGTAAACCACCGAATCGCCCTTGAGTTCGTATTCGTCGTTGCGCATTTCGACGCGGTCGACGGCGATCAGCTCCTTCGTGTCGGCATAATAGTAGCCGCGGACCGATTCGAGCAGGTTCTCGCGGTTGAGCATCACCCCGCCGTCGGCGAATTCGCCGATGTTCTTCTTCGTGTTGAACAGGAATTTATAGGTGTAGAGCGTGGCGTCGCCGTCGACGACCTTGACGATGTCGGAGTAGACCCGCGCCTCGTTCAGCTCGCCGTCGTACTCGGCCCGGTCACCGTAAATGTAGGTCGTATTCTTGTTGATGAGCACGTTGCCGAAGAACTCGATGCGCATGTCCGAGTAACGCACGGCCGAGTCGCACGTGATGACGGCGCCGTTGTGCTGTGCGGCGAAGTTCCCCACCAGGAAAACCACCGAATCGCCCGGGGCGATGGGGCCCATCAGGTCCGACTTGAGGTCGATGAGCTTTTTCTCGCCCTCCGGCTCCGGCGCCTGCATACCGCTGCGCGCCGCAACCACGGCGGCGGCCAGCACCACTACGGCTATGGACAAGAGCCTGCGCACGGCCTATTTCACCCAGTGTTTGTTCTCGAACTCCCCGTTGCGGAATTCGGGCGAGATGTAGACGTACATGCCGTCGATCTTCTTCGAAAGCCACTCCTTGAAGACCCGCTCCTGCTTGTCCTGCAAGGCCATCTCTTCGAGCCGCAGGTAGTCCTCGTTGAGCGAAGCCGTATGCGTGGGGATCACCTCAACCAGCTTGACGATCTTGGCCATCTGGTTGCCGAGCATGTCTTCGGTGAGGTAGGCCTCCGAAATCTCGCCGGGTTTGAGCCGGTTCAGGGCGTTGTAATCATCGAGGCTCTTGAAGCGGCCAAAGTCCTCCTTGAGGAATTTCGTGACGGTCAGCTTGGCGTCGAAGGCGTTGAAACGCTCCAGGATGTCGTGGTTCGAGACGATGCCGCCGTTCATCTTCGACTGCGCGTCGTCCGAATAGAGCAGCGCAGCCCTCTCGAAGGTGATCGAATCCTTGCGGATCACCTTCACCAGACTGTCGAGCGTATTGAGCGAACCGCCCAGCTCCTCGGTCGTGTAGACCGGACGCAGCAGGATGTGGCGGAAATGATAGAGCCGGCCGCGCTTGTCCAGAAGCTGGATGATGTGGAAGCCGAACTGCGACTCGACCACCTCGGAAATCTGGCCGGGGCGCATCTTCTCCAGCGCCGCGCCGAATGCGGGGTCGAGCTGTTCGAGCGTCGAGGGGTCCATCTCGCCGCCGCGCATCATCGTGCCGGGGTCCTGCGAATACATGCGGGCGAGGTTTTCGAACTTGGCCTTGCCCGTGATCACGCGTTCGCGCATGTCGATCAGCCGTTCGCGCGTACGCTGCTTGGCGGCGGTCATCGACTTGGGAAACTTGGTGATCTGCGCATAGACATACTGGTCGGCGACGAGCGGCAGGCTGTCCTTCGAGATCGACTTGTAGAAACGCTCCACCTCGCCCGGAATCACCGACACCTTGTCGACCACCTCGGTCTGCATGGAGTTGGCATAGGCCTGCTCCTCGTAACGCTGGCGCATGATCTCGCGGATGTTGAAGATCGGCATGTGGTGCTTGGCTTCGAGCTGGGGGATCGAGCCTTCGGCCTCGACCATCTGCTGCACCTGCTCCTCGACGCGCGCCATGATGTCGGCGTCGTTGACCTTCACCGAGTCGATCTGGGCCTGGTTGTAGAGCAGCTTCTGGGTCATCAGCGCTTCGAGCGCCTCGTTCATCGGGTCGCGGTCGGAAGTGTAACCCTCCTGACGGCGCTGTTCCGTCAGCTGGCGCGCATAGTCGTCCACCTCGGAGTAGAGGATCGACGATCCGCCCACCACGGCCACCACCTTGTCGAGCATCACCTGTCGTTTCTGCGCAAGGGCGCCTGCGAACAACAGGGCGAGCGCCGCGGCCATCATAGCTTTTTTCAACATCTTGGTTTCGTTTATCGTTTTATTTTTATTCGTCTTTCTTCGGTTTCTCGTCGGCGAAAATCTTCACCTCGCCCATCTCCGCGGCCCGGGCGCAAAGCTCCTCCTCGTGCGCGCGGATGATCTCGCCCTTGCGCTGGTTGAACAGGATGCGGCGAATCGTTCCGCGCAGCCGTTCGAGCGGAATCGGCTCGCCCTCGCGCAGCACCGCATCAATCTGGAAATAATAGTGCGCATGGCTGTCGCGCATCTCCTGCACGGCAGCAGTCGCCAGCACCGAATCGTAGCTCTGCGAACGCAGCGTCGGGAGGTAGCTCAAGAACTCCGGGAAATCAATCCACTGGTCGCGGAAATCGTCCACCGTGAAATCGTTCTTCTCGCAGATGTCCCTGAAATCCTGCTGCTGCGCCTCCGACCTGGCCCCCATCAGCGTCTTGAGCTTCGCGGCCTGCCGGTACCCCTCGCCGAAACGGACGATGCGCCCCTTGACGATCGTGCGGTCGAGTTTGAAATCGGCCTTGTGAGCGTTGTAGTAGGCCGCAATCTCGTCGGCGGTGAACACCGTGTCGATCGAACGGTCGACGTAATGCTGGTCCAGCTGGCGGATCAGCAGCGCCTGGCGGTACTCCTCCACCATCTTGTCGATGTCGCCCGCCGAAGAGGAAAAGAGCGTCTCCGCCTCCTGGAGCTTGAGCTGCTTGAGCACCCAGCGGTCGATGTAAACCTTCATAAAGGCCGCGCTGTCGTCGCCCGAAAGCCCCTGCGGGACCACCGACCGCACGTCGCCCAGCCGCAGGTCCTTGCCGCCGGCCCGCGCAATGGTCGTGTCGCCGGCAAAATAACGCGGCAGCTCCCGGCATCCCGCCAGCAGCAGCACACCCGCCGCGACCGCTATTTTCGCTCGCAAATTCATATTCCGAAGGGCAAAGATACGTTTTTTACTTGTAAGTAACGCAGTGCGGAGCCGGATTATTACGCCGCAGACGGATTTTTCTCCGCCTCCTTCATGCGCCGCAGCGTGCGCAGCATCATATAGCCCGACACGGCGGAGAGCGCCAGCGCCGCGATGTAAATCAGCACGTAAAGCGTCCGGCTGCCCACCAGGTCGATCAGCAGCGCATTGCCGTGCCCGGTGGCCAGCGCCAGATAGGCCACGGCGTTGTTCAGCGCATGGAGGATCATCACCGACCACAGCGAATCGGTCGCCAGGTAAACGTAGCCGAGCACCAGGCCGATGACCGTGGCGTTGATCACCTGCACGGGCTGGCCGTGGAGCACGCCGAAGAAAAGCGACGAGACGAGCCATGCGGTCGTCACGCCGAACTTACCGCGCAGCGACCCCAGCACGACGCCGCGGCAGATCAGCTCCTCGAAGATCGGAGCGAAGATCACCAGCGAAAGGATGGTCCAGAATCCGCGGCCCACTTCGAGCGACAGTTCGGGCATCAGCCGCAGCAGCGGTTCGAGCACCACGCCGACGGCGAACATCAGCACGAAGGCCCACAGCAACAGCGCGGGATTCAGCCCCCGGGCCGAGAAACGCGCCCACGGACCGCTGCCGCCGCGCGCGCGGCGGTAGTAGAGGATGCCGGCAAGCGTGATCGACATCGAGCAGAAATAGAGCGCCGCCATCACCTTGCCCAGCGCAGCCGGCTCCAGCGATTTGAAATCAAGCCCGTGCCCGGCGAAAAGCAGGAAGACCATCGCTGCGGTCCCCACGACGATCTGCGCCCCGAAGGCGATACCCAGCATGGCGAACAGGTCGCCCACGGTCGGGAATTTCCGGCGGCCCGGACGCAGCTCCGCCGCCGGGACTGCGGCCGGCTGTCCCGAAGCTGCGGACTCCGCCGCGGAAGCCGGCGATTTTTTTTCTTCCATAGTATCGTATAGCTATCAATTCATTCCGACCGTAAAGATAAGCATTTTTCCGCTACGGTTATGGATTTCCATTTAATTTCACTAAATTTGCCTGCTTATAAACCGAATTCAAACATGGCAAAGGTAATCGCATTGGCCAATCAGAAAGGCGGCGTGGGCAAGACCACGACAGCTATCAATTTAGCGGCTTCGCTGGCCCTGCTGGGCAAGAAAGTCCTGTTGCTGGACGCCGATCCGCAGGCGAACGCCACCTCGGGGCTGGGCTTCGACATCAACCTCGAAGGCATCTACGAGTGCATCGCCGGACAGAAACAGGCCGACGAAGTGCTTCTCCAAAGTCCCGACGTGAAAAACCTCTGGGTGCTGCCCTCGTCGATCGACCTGGTGGCCGCCGACACCGAACTGCCGAAGATGGAAAACGCCCACCACGTGATGAAACGCATCGTCGACTCGGTGCGCGGAAAGTTCGACTACATCTTCATCGACTGCTCGCCGTCGCTGGGCTACACCACGGTCAACATCCTCACGGCCGCCGACACGGTGCTGATCCCCGTGCAGTGCGAATACCTCGCCCTGGAAGGGCTTTCCAAACTGCTCAACACCATCCGCAAGGTCAAGGGCGGACTGAACCCCGGCCTCGACATCGAGGGCTTCCTGCTGACGATGTACATGCGCAACCGCCTGAACAACCAGGTGGTGAGCGAGGTCCGCGAGCACTTCGGCCCCCTGGCCTACGACACAATAATCCAGCGCAATATCCGTTTGGGAGAAGCGCCCTCGCACGGAAAACCCGTGATGCTCTACGACGCCGGGGCCGTCGGCTCGGAAAACTACCTGGCCCTGGCCCGGGAATTTCTGAAACGCAACCGCAAACGCAGCAAATAAACGAATACCGATATGAAACAGAAGGGATTAGGACGCGGACTCGACGCCATTTTCGGCAGCGATCCCGTGGATGCCAAGCTCAAACCGATGAGTCAGATGGCAGAAATCGAAATCGCCGACATCATACCCAACCCCACGCAGCCGCGCACGCAGTTCGACGAGGAGGCTCTGGACGAACTGGCCGACTCGATCCGCCAGCTGGGCGTCATCCAGCCCGTGACGGTGAAAAAGGGCGACGGAGGCAAATACGTCATCATCAGCGGCGAACGCCGCTGGCGGGCCGCGCAGCGGGCCGACCTGAAGACCCTCCCGGCCTATATCCGCGAGGTGGACGACGAGAACCTGCACGCCATGGCCCTCGTGGAGAACATCCAGCGGCAGGACCTCAACGCCATCGAAATCGCGCTGGGCATGCAGCGCCTGATCGACGAGTGCAACCTCACGCAGGACGCCCTGTCGGAGAAGGTGGGCAAGAAGCGTTCGTCGGTGTCGAACTACCTGCGCCTGCTGAAACTCCCCGACGAGGTGCAGCTCGCCCTCAAGGAGGGGCTGATCTCGATGGGACACGCCAAAGCCATCGCCGGGGCGCCCGCCGACCAGCAGCTGCGCGTGCTGAAAAGGTGCATCAAGAAAGGCCTCTCGGTCCGCCAGGTCGAGGAGCTGGTCCGCTCTCTCTCCGAAGCCCCGGGCAAAGAGGCACAGAATGTGGAGGACGAAGAGTATCCCGAAAGCTACCTGAAACTGGTCGAGCAGCTCGAAAAGTTCTTTTCGCAGGAAATTTCGATCAAACGCGCGAAAAACGGCGGCGGCAAAATCGTCATCGGCTTCACGGACGACAGGGACATCGAACAGTTCATCGAACGTTTTGCTAAACGCTCCTAATTAAAATATATGGTGACAATCCGGTTCAGACTCCTGCTCCTGGTCGCAGCCCTTTCGCTGGGACTGCCCGCCGGGGCGCAGCTCCACCGCGGCGCACGCACGGTCGTCCGCGGCGGACTGCTCGAAAAACCGGATTCGCTCAAGGGCCGGCGCGATTCGCTGCGCCTGGCGGGCCTCGTACGGCAGATCGACTCGATCGCCGCCGCCGAATACGCCGCCGACTCGGCGGCCGTCGCGGACCTGCGCTCCGACGACCTGCATTACCTCGACTCGCTGGCCCTGGCGCGCTTCGACGCCGCACAGCGGGGCGTGGACACCACGACCAAACGCAAGGTCTACAAAAAAGGCTGGTTTATGAGCGACTCGATGTCGCTCTCGAAGGTGTGCTGGATTTCGACCGTGGTCCCCGGCTACGGACAGATTTACAACAAACAGTACTGGAAACTGCCGATCCTCTACGGACTGGTGGGAACCGGACTGGGACTGTACATCCACGAAAACAAGACCTACAAGCCGCTCAAGCGCCAGTTCGAATCCTATACCGACGTGAACCTCTCGCGCACGCCCGAGCTGGACGCCCTCCAGTCCAAGATGATCCGCAGCAACACGCGGCGTCAGGTTTACCTGGGGATCACGATCGCCTCGTACATCTACTTCATCGGCGACGCGGCCGTGAGCTACTCGACCAACGACGTGTCGAGCGTCAAGAAGGCCACCACGCTGGCCTGCATCTTCCCCGGAGCGGGACAGATCTACAACAAAAGCTACTGGAAAGTGCCTTTCGTCATCGGCGGATTCGCCTCGATGATCTACTGCATCGACTGGAACAACCGCGGCTACCAACGTTTCAAAAAGGCCTACAATCTGTTGAGCGACTACGACCGCAATCCCGACAAATACCCCGACGGGCCGACCGACGAGTTCCACGGACGCTATTCGGCCTCGTTCATCCGCAACCTGCGCAACAACTACCGGCGCAACCGCGACCTCTGCATCATCCTCTCGGGTGCGCTGTACGTCCTGCAGATCGTCGATGCGCATGTCGACGCCCACCTCAAGGACTACGACATTTCGGACGACCTCTCGATGAACCTCGAACCGCTGGTCGACTACACCTACGTCCCCACCCTCGGGGGTAACCGCCCGGTGTTCGGCTTCAATTTGAGCCTGAAATTTTAGACGATGAAGAAACTCCTTACCATAGCGCTGCTCCTTGCCGTCGCCGCTTCGGCGTCGGCCCTCGACCGCAGCCCCCGCAAGAAGAAACGCGACAAGAAAGCCAAAACCGAAACCGTCGTCCCGGCGCCCGTTCCCGAGGCCGAACCGGTTCCCGTCCCCGAGCCGGAACCCGCCCCGGCCGAAGAACCCGTCGTCAACGACATGACGCTGGGATTCTCCCCCGAACAGACCGACTCGCTGCTGGCCGCATGGCGCGAACGCCAGCGGCAGGACGCGTTCAGCGAATTTTTCAAACAGTACATTCTGGAGGACTCCACCGAGGTGGCCGACAGCACGCCCGACTCGGTCTACTCCCGGCGGCTGCTCGACCTCGCGTCGCCGATCCAGTTCCCCTACAACAGCATCGTAAAGGGCTACATCAACCGCTACACCAACTCGCGCTACGGCACGATCAGCCGCATCCTCGGCATGTCGCAGTACTACTTCCCGATCATCGAGGAGGAGCTGCTCCGCGAAGGCCTTCCCGTCGAGCTGCGCGCGCTGCCGATCATCGAATCGGCGCTCTCCCCCACGGCGGTGTCGCCGATGGGCGCCGTCGGGCTGTGGCAGTTCATGCCCACGACCGGCAAGAGCTACGGACTCGAAATCAACTCGCTGGTCGACGAACGCCGCGACCCCTACCGCGCCACGCAGGCCGCCTGCCGCTACCTGAAAGACCTCTTCGCCATTTATAACGACTGGTCGCTGGCCATCGCCGCCTACAACTGCGGCCCGGGCAACGTCAACAAAGCGATCGCCCGCTCGGGAGGCAAGAACTTCTGGGAGATTTACGACTACCTGCCCCGCGAGACGCGCGGCTACGTGCCGGCCTTCATCGGTGCGTCGTACGCCTACGCCTACCACCGCCAGCACGGCATCGAGCCGACCGAAGCCCCGATTCCCCTTTCGGTGGACACCGTCCGGATCAACAAACTGATGCACCTGGGGCAGATCTCCTCGACGATCGACCTGCCGATCGAGACCCTGCGCCAGCTCAATCCGCAGTACAAACTCGACATCATCCCGGCCACGACCAAGCCCTACACGCTGGTCCTGCCGCAGCGGTATGTCATGCAATACATCGCTCACGAGCCTGAAATCCAAGCCAAAGACTCGATGTACCTCAAGGAGTACATCAACCCGGCCAACATCGACAAGAAACGCCAGGAGCGCAGCGGATCGGTCTACGTGGTCAAAAAGGGCGACACGCTGGGGGCCATCGCCCGCCGTTACCGCGTGACCACGGCGCAGATCATGCGCTGGAACAAGCTCAAGAGCGCCCACAAACTCCGCATCGGACAACGGCTCCGCATCGAAGGCAGGTAATGAACACCGATCACGATACCATCGTCGCCTCTGCAACCGCCGCCGGAGGGGCTATTGCCGTCATCCGCATCAGCGGCGGCGAAGCTTTCGCCGTCTGCGACCGGATATTCCGGGGCCGGCGGCCGCTCGCCGAGGCAGACGGCTACACGGTACATTACGGTACGATAGCCGAGGGCGACCGCGTGATCGACGACGTGCTGGCGGCCGTTTTCCGCGCCCCGCACTCCTACACGGGCGAAAACTCGGTCGAAATCTCGTGCCACGGCTCCTCCTACATCGTCTCGGAAATCCTCCGGCTGCTGATTGCCGCGGGAGGACGCATGGCCCAGCCGGGCGAATTCACCATCCGCGCCTACCTGGCCGGGAAACTCGACCTCTCGCAGGCCGAGGCCGTGGCCGACATGATCGCCTCGTCGTCACGCGCCGCGCACGCGCTGGCCTCGACGCAGATGCGCGGCGGATACTCCGAAGAGCTCGAATCGCTGCGCGAAAAACTGCTGAACCTCACCTCGCTGCTGGAACTGGAACTCGACTTCTCGGAGGAGGATGTGGAGTTCGCCGACCGTACGGCGCTGCGCGCGACGATGCAGCGCATCGCTGCGGAGATCGACCGCCTGCGCAGTTCGTTCGCACTGGGCAACGCCATCCGGGAGGGCGTCGCCGTGGCCATCGCCGGAGCGCCGAACGTCGGCAAATCGACGCTGCTCAACCGACTTCTGAACGAGGAGCGGGCCATGGTCTCGGAGATCGCCGGAACCACGCGCGACGTGATCGAGGAGTGCGCCAACATCGGCGGCGTGCTTTTCCGGTTCCTCGACACGGCCGGCATCCGCCCGACCGACGACCGGCTCGAACAAATGGGCATCCAGCGCACGATGTCGAGCATCGAACGGGCGCGGATCGTCATTCATATGGTCGACGCCTCGACGCTCACGGGTCCGGTTCCCGCCCCGGATTTTCCGCTCCGTCCCGGGCAGAAACTCCTGACCGTCGTCAACAAGACCGACAAGGCTCCGGCCGCATGGCGGCTTCCCGAAGGCGTTGTCGGCATTTCTGCCAAACACGGCGAGGGTATCGACGCCCTGTGCGACGCCCTGCGGGAGTCCGTCGACACCGAAGCGCTCTACCACGGTGATCCGGTCGTCTCGAACAGCCGCCATTACGAAGCGCTTTCGGCGGCCCGCGAAGCACTCGGCCAAGCCCTCGACGGTCTCGCCCACGGCCTTCCGACCGATCTTCTGAGCGAAGAAATCCGCCAGGTCATCACCCACCTCGGCGCCATCACGGGCCGCGGCGCCATCGCCCCCGACGAAATCCTGCAAAACATCTTTTCGAAATTCTGCATCGGAAAATAGGTCGTCATTTTTCCAATTAACCAAAACGCCATTTCGCCAGCACATCATCGGCATATAAACAGCAATAACAAAGCTATTTACAGTTTTATCTGCCAAACAAAATTTTCTCATCTCTTTGCTGTACGGATGCAAATAATTTGTTACTTTTGTGTTGCTATTCTGTTACTCGGCCAAAATGAGTAACAGAAGTAACAAAAATCATTCAACGCAAAAGGATATGGCGGAGATCAAAGAACCGATCCGGATCAGGCGCAAGAAGCTGACGAACGGGAACGTCAGCCTCTACCTCGACATCTACCTGAACGGAAAGCGGGAATACGAATTTCTGAAACTGTACCTCATTCCCGAAAAGACAAAAGCCGACAGGGAGGCGAACCGGCAAACCCTCCAACTCGCCAACTCGATCAAGGCACGGCGCATCGTCGAGGTGCAGAACGGCGAGCATGGCTTCAAGTCGGCATATGCCTCCGACACCCTCTTCTTCGACTACTACCGTGCGATGTGCGCCCGGCGGCTCGGAGCGGAGAGTACCGGAAATTGGGGGAATTGGAAATCATGCCTGAAACACCTCCAAAAATACGAGCCGAACGAGCGGATCAGATTCTCGCAGATCACGCAGGAATGGGTGCAGGGATTTCGGGACTATTTAGAGAAAGATGCGTGTGCGTGGAGCTGCGACGAGCGGGATCGCATCAAGGATCATCCGCTGTCCCGCAATTCACGGGTCAGCTACTTCAATAAACTGCGGGCCTGCCTGAATCAAGCATACGAGGATCGCATCATACCTATCAACCCCATGAGGGGCGTCGAGGGTTTCAAGGCCGAAGAGGGAACACGCATGTACCTGACCATCGAAGAGGTGCAGCGGCTCGCTCAAACAGAATGCGAATATCCGGCCATCAAGCGGGCGTTCCTGTTCTCCTGCCTGACGGGACTGCGCCGCTCCGACGTGATCCGTCTGACATGGGGCGATGTGCATCAGCAGGGAGAGTTCACTCGGATTATCTTCAAACAGAAGAAGACCAGCGGACAGGAATATCTCGACATCCCGCCGCAGGCCGCCGAACTCATGGGCGAGCGCGGCAAGGACGCCGAGCATATCTTCCCCGACATCCACTCTCCGAGTTGCACCAACGAAACGATCAAAAGGTGGGTATTGCGGGCCGGAATCCATAAGGATATAACCTTCCATTGCGGCCGCCACACGTTCGCGGTGATGATGCTCGACCTCGGAACCGATATTTATACGGTCAGCAAGCTACTCGGACATCGGGAGCTATCGACCACGCAGATTTACGCAAAGGTGCTCGACAAGAACAAGCAGGCGGCGGTCGCCAAGATACCCGACATATTCTAACGAAGAAAGGCATCGGTTTCGATGCCTTTTTCTATTGCTGGAACATCATGCCCCGTCCGGTCAGGAGCCATGTCGCGGATATGCCGCAATCCCGAACCAGCGGAACGAGCCATCCGACCTCGAAATAGCCACGATTGCGGTCTTTACGCTGCGTATAGAAATGAGGCGGAGCTATCGAATTATCCCGGCAATATTCGGCGATACTCTTTATCAGCCGATTCTGTACGGCAATGTCGAACGCCGTGAAAAACCGCTCCATAATAGCCAACGTATTGTCGCTGTAAACCCGTCTGCGGCTCATTTCTTCTTCCCCTTGATTAGCGTCTTTTCCTCCGATTTAAGCCGTCGTTCGACTTTCTTCACATCTTCGCCCGCAGGGAGCTGTTCGGGGACGATACCCCGGCTCAAAAGCATATTGCGGACGGCGACGTTGTTATCGACATGCTCCTTTTCTATCGCCATCTGTCCGTGCAAATTCTTCTGCTCGGCATTTACAGAGGTCATTTCGGCGGCAAAATCTTTCGCTTTGATACCGATCGTCGGCAGAAAGTCGGCCAGCGGACGGGAATCGGGTGCACCGAGTTTGCGCTTTACCAATGCTGTATCAAGATGGAACAAAGCCCTATCCCCTTTCGACCGGATAATCGCAAAACCCCGGCTATCGACGCCGCGCTCATACAGGACGCCTGACAGTCGTTTTTCGGTTTCTGCCAGCTTCGCGCGAGCCTGCACCCGTTCGTAATCGAGGATTCTCTGCTGCACCAACTCCGCTCTACGGGTCTGCACAGCGAAATAGTTTTGTGCAAATGCGATCTGCGGCTTGCGGGGATCGCCGTTCTGCGCAATCAGGTAGCAGGCATAGCGGGTCAGCATATAATCATCAATCTCGCGCTGCGCACCTTTGGCAAGTTCGATCATTTTCCCGACGCGGGGAAAATGATCCTCGACATGCTCTCCTGCGTTTACACACGCATCCCGCGCCTTTTCGATTACATTGTAGAATTTTTCCCACTTCGAATAGCCGAGAAGCCCGCAAAGTTCTCGCGCACTCCAACATTCGATCCCCTCATACTCATTGGCGATAGATTCGAACTGCTCGAACAACTCCTTTATCTCTTCTGTTTTCATATATCCGACCTCTATTTATTATTCTTTTCTATAATCCCGATGAGCCGATCCATCTGCTCGTCCTTTTTTTCGAGCAGGGCGATGAATTTCTCCGACAGCGCATTGATCTGATTCGAATCACCCGATACCGCGATACCGTGATCCGTCGCTACCGTATTCCCGCTACCCTCATAGAAATAACAAACACTTTTGTTGGTAACACGGGCAATATCCTCGATCAACCCACTTTTGACATCCTCGGATTTCAGGGCACTATGCAGACGTTGATCCCCATTATGTCCGAGCATCCGCGCAACATCCGCAATTGTGATGCCCTCCGAGCGAAGTATGTCCTTTATCTTCTGTCCTGTCATATATGTTTGTATATCACAATGTTATTCTTATTCAAACGCAAATCCCAATCTATGCCAAATATTTTTCTTTGCAGAAAACAAAGAAATATGTTGGTTATCCAAACAAAAGTATTTATATTTGCCCTTGCAATACGGGAAGATATTGACGCATCAATAAAATCCGTCGGGTGCAAATATATAAAAATAGTACCTAACAAGTGAATAATTATCGACGAAATATGAGCAGAACAGAGAAAAAATCATTTTTCGACCTCTATGCGGAGCAGAAAAAGAAGCCGACGCCCGCGCAGAATTTCATCGCCGAGATCGCTGCGCTCACGCATCGTTCCGAGAATACGGTCAAGATGTGGCTCTGCGGTCGGCAAGTCCCCGACGAGCTGACGCAGAGTATCATAGCCCGTCGCTACAACCTGAATATAAACGGCCTCTTCCCAAAATCGGAGGTGCAATCCAATGAAATATGAAAGCTCTGTTGAATTGGCGATACTACGTTCTGATGGTCGTCGGTATGATCGCCGTTATCGGGACATTCTCCGTCCCCATAGACGACCAGCCGTTCGGAGCATGGCTGCTCGCCCTGATAATCCCGAAGATCATCGGATTCGGGGCTTGGTATATCATCTTTCGGATGTGCGACTATTGGGACGCTCGCGGGCTGATTCCCGAAATGTCGAAAACGATGCAGGAGGAGGACGACACATGGGAGTAGAGGAAAGATTGGAACGTATCGAGCGGCTTCTACTTCTCGGTTCGAAAGAGGTGCTCAATACCTCGGAGATCGCCCTGTTGCTCGGCATATCCGAAAGCCGCGTGCGGCATTTGACGAGTGCAAAGAAGATTCCGCACTACAAGCAGGGCAACAAAATCTATTTCAGGAAAAAGGAGATCGAAGCATGGCAGCTTCAATCCCGCGTCCCGACCGACGATGAAATCCGCAGCAGGGGCACGACCTACGCCGTAACGCATAAATAGCAGAGATATGAACGACAACCCTAATATTCAGGAATCCGAAAGCCAATGCAAGCGCATACTCGCCTACTTGCTGAACGGCAGCCGGATCACGAGTCTCGAAGCATTGCGGCTCTTCGGGTGCATGAGACTCGCATCGCGCATCAGCGACCTGCGGAAAAGCCATCCCGAAATCAAGTTCAAAGCAACGAGGGTTGAGACGACGACGGGGAAAAGGGTCGCTCAATATTACATCGAGAGTATTCAGTAAACATTCAATTCAACGCAAATGAAAACGGTAATTATCAAAGAAATCCGGCTCCTCAATTTCAAGGGGCTGCGCGATCTGACGGTCGAGTTCGACCCTGCGCTCACGGAGATTTACGGGCGCAACGGCATCGGCAAAACTTCGATCTTCGACGGGTTCACATGGCTCCTGTTCGGCAAGAACAGCGAGGACAGAAAACAGTTCGGCATCAAGACCTACGACGAGGCCGGAAACATCATCCCGAAACTCCCGCACGAGGTATCGGCCGTCCTGCTGGTCGATGGCGAGGTCGTAACCCTCTGCCGTCGGTTCAATGAAAAATGGACGAAGAAACGCGGCTCGGCGGTCGAGGAGTTCGTCGGACATGAAGAGGAACGCCTCTACAACAACGTACCCTGCTCGGTCAAGGAGTGGAACGAGAAGATCGCCGCCATCTGTCCCGAACAGGTATTCAAGTTCATCACCAATCCCCTCTACTTCACATCGCAGTCGGTAGATACGCAGCGGTCGATGCTCTTCCGTATGGCCGGAGGTATCACCGACGAGGAGATAGCCGCCGGAAATGCCGATTTTGCGGCCCTCCTTGCCTCGCTCACGGGTAAGACGATGGAGGAATACAAGAAAGAGATCGCCGCGAAAAAACGCCGTCTGAAAACCGAAATCGAGGCCATCCCCGAACGTATCGACGAACGCCGCCGCGATGTGCCGGAGGCGGAGGATTGGGCGGCCCTCGAAGAAGAACTCCGCCAAAAACAAGAGGCACTCGCAAAGGTCGAGGAACAGATTAACGACGCATCGAAAGCCTATGCCGCCGCGAATGAGGAACGGCTTGCAACGGTGCGCAAAATCAGCGACCTGAAAAACGAACGGCTGGCCCTCGAACTCAAAATCAAGGACGAAGTACAGGCCCTCTACCGTTCCGACAAGGCCAAGCAGCGGGCCGCTGCCGAGGATTTGGAGCGGGCGAAGCGCGACAAAGCCGCCGCCGAGCGCGACCTCGCCAATGCCCGCCGAGAGGTAGAGGTATGCACCGATCGCCGCGCCGAGCTTATCAAGCAATGGCAATCAATCAATGCCCGCAAGCTCGTATTCGATGAGAACGAGTTTATTTGCCCGACCTGCAAGCGCCGTTTCGAGATCGAGGAGATCGAGAGCCGCCAGCAGGAGATTACCGAGAACTTCAATCGCCGGAATGCCGCCGACCTCGAAGAGAACAATCGTCGCGGCAAGGAGAACAAACTCCGCATGGAGGAGGTGAATCAATATATCAGCGAAATCGAGGAAAAGATCGCCGAGCAGGTATCTATCATCTCCGAAATCGAAATGAGCGGCATCCTCACGGCAAAACTCATCGAACCCGACGCCACCCCGACCATCGCGGCCAACACCGAGTATATAGCACTCGGAGAACAGATCGCAGAACTCGAAAAGGAAGTTTCGCAGCCCATAGCCGCCACAGAGGATGATTTTTTACGCGAGGGACGCGATTCTCTTACCGTCGGAATCGACGCGCTCAAATCGCGGCTGATGAAGCGCGAACAGATCGAGAAGAATAACCAGCGCATCGCCGAACTCGAAAAGTCTCTCCGGATGCAGTCGGAAGAACTCGCGCAGTTGGAGGGTATCGAGTTCACGATGGCAGCTTTCTCGAAAGCCCGCACGGAGGCCATCGAAAGCAAGATCAACGGGCTGTTCGACTTCGTGAAGTTCCGCCTCTTCGAGACACAGATCAACGGAGGTGAAGTGGAAACGTGCGAAGCAATGGTGAACGGCGTGCCGTTCTCCGATGCCAATACCGCAGGGCAATTCAACGCGGGTATCGACATCATCAACGCGATATGCCGTTTCGAGGGCATTTCCGCCCCGATTTTCGCCGATGGTTCGGAAAGCGTCAATACCCTGCATCCGACACAATCGCAGGTTATCCGCCTGTTCGTATCGCTCGACGACAAGCTCGTCATCAAGCACAACGGAAATCCGGCTCAACCGAAGAGCCTTTTCGACTAATAATCATTCACTTAAAATTCAACGCAATTATGAAAACCGAAGAACAGAAAAGCGCATTTATCCTCCGCGTGGAGGAGATGGTAAAAGAGATCGAAACGCTGATGCAGGAGGGGGGGGGCAATGAGAGGTCTTGCATCCTCCTCGTAAACGAGAAGCCGCAAGACAGCGACATGACGGCCCAATGTATAGCGATCATGGGAAGCGGCAAAAGGCTAATCGAAAGCATGGCCGCATTCATCGAACGGCCCAACATGGCAGAAGTCGTGTCTCTCAGTGCAAAACTCGCCGCTCTTAAAAAACTCGCAGAAAATTAACATTCAAAATCAACCTTACAATGAATCAAGCAATCGCAAAGCAGGATCGCCCCGTCGATCTGCTCAAAGCAACAATCAATGCTCCGTCAATACAGGAGCAGTTCAAGAACGCCCTCGGCGAGCACAAGGATACGTTCGTCGCATCGCTCATCGACCTCTATACGGGCGACAAATCCTTGCAGACCTGCAAGCCCTCGGCAATCATCATCGAAGCACTCCGCGCGGCAACCCTCCGCCTACCTCTGAACAAGGCCCTCGGTTTCGCCTACATCGTGGTTTACAACAACTCGGTAAAAGTAACCAACGAGCAGACCGGACGCGAGGAATGGATCAAAGTTCCGACGCCGACGTTCATCCCCGGCTACAAGGGCTATATCCAGCTCGCCATGCGAACGGGGCAGTACCGGACGATCAATGCCGATGTAGTCTATGAGGGCGAAGTCCGCAAGGTGAACAAGCTCACGGGAGAGATCGCTTTCGACGGCGAAAAGACCTCCGACAAGATCATCGGCTACTTCTGCTATTTCGAGCTGCTCAACGGCTTTTCCAAGACGCTCTATGTAACCGTCGAGGATATGGCCGCCTACGCCAAGCGGTATTCTCCCTCCGTGAAGAAAGAGACGACCGTCGCGCAGCTCATCGCCAAAGCCAACGACGGCATCATCGGCAAGAAAGTCGGATGGGAGGGCAACTTCAACGACATGGCTCTGAAAACGGTGATTCGCCGCCTGCTGTCGAAATACGGCTATCTCTCCGTCGAGATGCAGAACGCGATGGCTCACGATGTCGAGGATGAGGCCATGTCCAACCGCAACGACGCACTCGATAATGCCGCAGCGCAGACGGTCGATCTCTCGGCAACGGAATACGAGGAGGTCGATACGGAAACGGGGGAAGTCAAGGAAACCGGATCGGAGCAGGCCGCACCCGCTCCTGCACCTGAATACTGATCTGACGGCACGAGAGTATGATCTTGAAATGTTTGGGGAGTTCATCACGGGGCAACTGCTACATCCTCGAAGCAGCCGATGAAACTTTGATCGTCGAGGCGGGAATACCGATGCGCGACATCAAAAAGGGTCTCGGCTGGCAGCTCGGCAAGGTGGTAGGATGCCTCGTATCTCACCGACACGAAGATCATGCAAGGTCGTTGAACGACTTTCTCACCTGCGGCATCCGCGTACTGGCTCTCGCCGATGTATTCGACGCCGCCAATCCGAGAAATCGCGTATTCTGCAAGATAATCGAACCGATGCACGGCTACAAAGTGGGAGGCTTCAAGGTCTTCGTACTGCCGGTCGTCCACGATGTGCCATGCGTCGGGTTCGTCATCGAGCATCAGGAGATGGGACGCCTGCTTTTCATCACCGATACGATGATGCTGGAATACCGGCTGCCGAACCTGAATCACATCATGATCGAGGCGAACTACTCCGATGCAATCTTGCAGCGCAATATCGACAGCGGGCGGATGCCTCCCGCCATGCGGGGACGGCTGCTGGGTTCGCACATGGAATTGCAGACGACGAAAGAGATTTTGCGGACGACCGACCTATCGGCGGCAAATGAGGTGATTTTACTGCATCTCTCCGACGGCAACAGCAATGCCAAAGGATTCGCCGAAGAAGTACGGCAAATCGCCGGAAAACCGGCATATATCGCCCGTGCAGGATTGGAGGTCAATCTCGATAAAATGCCCTACTGATATGCGACCCGTGCCGAACGATATAGTTTCAACGCTGATCCGCTGCCTGCCGCAGATACTCGAAAACGTGCAGATAGACAGCGGAAATACGCGGCTCATCAATGCCGTAAGACTGACAAAAAGGATTATTCCACGATTAAAGAAAATTGAGAATGAAAAAAATACCAAACCCTAACGGAAACAAATTCGTCTTGCCAAAGGGATATACCGACCTCGGATGGCAACTCGATTTTAATGCTTCCGAACTAAAAAAATGTAGGGAAGCCGGGCATATCCGGCGGGAGTTCGATAATTCCAAATACCTGTATCGGTGTAACGATGTGGTATATATCTGCGATCAATGCAAGAATGTACACCATGTCGATATGAGTGATTAAAAAATCGAATGCAATGCTGATAGTAAAGCAGGACAAGACCCGCAAGGAGGAAGAGGGACAGATATTTGTCGAACTCACGATTTACCGTGATGTCAGGAATATCGCAGACTGCAACCGCCTCGGCTATTGGTGCGACAAAGCGCATCTGTCGCACTTCATCATGGAATGCGCGAAATGTTTTACGCAAGACGAATTAAAAAATATACTGAAAATGAACGGAAACAACATTTACATCGAGAAAAACAATCTGCTCGATGCCTACAAGAACGGCAATGCCGACAACAAGAAGATGCTCGAAAATCTCTTCGGCAAGGAGATGTTCCGCCCGAAGAACATCATGGAGCGGATCAAGACCTTTGATGACGCATTCAAGGAACTCGGCGAGAACCATCCGCTCGTAAAAGAATACCACAAACGGCATCTATTCCTCGAAGACGATTCGGATATTAGCTCCGATCTCGTAGCCTACCTCAAACTCCGCATCATTACCGCCGCTCTCAACGAGGGATGGACGCCGCAGTTTACCAAAGACGAATACCGCTACTATCCTTGGTTTTGGCTCTACACCAAGGAGGAGATCGCCAAGATGAACAAGGAGGAACGCAAGAAAGTTGTCCTGTTCGGCGGTGCTGCGAATAACGGCTCGCCTGCCGGTTTTGCGTATGCGCGTTCGAATTACGCGCCCTCGACTACGCTTGCGACTATCGGGTCTCGCCTTTGCTTCAAATCGTCTGCGCTGGCGAAATACGCCGGGGAACAATTCGCTGAAATCTACTTTGCTTTCGTGGGGAAATAGATGATGGGAGGATGGATAAAAATATATCAAACCATTCGGGAGCATTGGATTTGGGAACGGCCCCGCTATTTGAAGTGGTGGCTCGACCTGCTGATGCTCGCCGAATGGAAAGATAGCAAACGCCTTGTGAAGTCAGTCCTCGTCACCATCAAACGGGGACAACTGATCGCATCCGTCCACTACCTCCAAGAGAGGTGGGTGTATAAGGATGACGACGGCGTGAAACGTAGGCCATCCGAGCATACCATCCTCAAATTTCTATCTCTACTCGAAGCAGATCAGATGATAAGCCGCTCAAAACACCCCGTTACCCGTGCAACGATAATTGCGATAGTTAATTATGATGATTACCAGCAGAATAACGCGACGGGGTGCAACGGGGTGAGCAACGACCCCTGCAACGACGGGTGCAACGACCCCTGCACAGAAGATAAGAATAATAAGAATATAAAAGACAATAGAGAGGGGAAAAGTGGAAAAAGCGAAAAACGCTTTTCCCCGCCCTCTATTGAGGAGGTAGATTCTTATATCAGGGAAAAGGGTTATACGGTGGACGCCGAGCGATTCGTGAACTTTTACGAGAGCAAAGGATGGTATGTCGGCAAAAACAAGATGAAAAATTGGCGCGCGGCGGTGGCAACGTGGCAAAAAGAAGATAACAAACGCAATGGAATCAATCAACAAAGATCATGTGATAAACGTCGAGGGACTGAAGCGACTGCTACTCGGCCGGAAGACTACGAGGGGAAATTTTAAGTGGTCGGTGAGCTTGAAGCAGGCAACGGATATTCTGCTGGCAGCATATCAGGCGGAGGTCGAATATCGCCACCGCAAGTTCATCGAGGACGAGGCGACCAAAACCAATATCGAACGGCTGGCGGCATTCCTGATCCGCAACGATGCCAAGTTCGGGGTAATGCTCTGCGGCGTACCCGGAAATGGCAAAACAACCCTCCTGTATGCCTTTCAGTCGGCGGTGAATTGGCTTAACAATATAGGGCATTTCGAGGGCAAACGGGCCGGCATTCGGATCGTTGATGCAAAGGAGGTAGTCATGTTCGCAAAGGATTTCGAGGCATTCCGCGACCTGCGCAATATGCCGATGATCGCTATCGAGGATATGGGGCGCGAACCGATAGAGGTTCTCGACTATGGAAACGTCCTCAATCCGGTTGTCGATATGCTCGAATACCGCTACAATTTGCAGCTCTTCACGTTCATCACGACCAACCTCACAAAGTCGCAAATCCGCGAGAAGTACGGCAACCGCATCGCAGACCGATTCAACGAGATGCTCGAAGTCATCATTTTCAAGAATGAGACCTATCGGGATAAATGAAATTAAGGCGATTTGCCGCGAGTTTCAGGCAATGGTGATAAGATGGCCGGAGAATCCGAAATAATGCGGCATATCGCAGAAAACAGCGCAAAAACACAAAATTCAACGCAATGGGGACAGAAGTAAAATTAAAAACCTATCCGAGAAGTCGGAGCTACAAAGTCAGAGCGAAATTCGTCTTCGAGGGAACATTCGAAGTCAAAGCAGGTTCGCGTCAGATGGCTATTCAGATCGTGAAAAGCCAATGCGGGATGAACATGGGGCAAATTCACACTTGCTGTGCAGACGTAACCGACTGGAATTTCAGCTGTAACCCTACTCAAATTGTAAAATGATAGGCTATGACACAGCAAGATTTCGATTCATTACGATTCTGCGCTGGGATGTTGGCTGAATACGGAGGACATTGGTACAAAGTAATCTCATGCAATTTCCCTGAACGATTATTTGCCCTTTACGACGACGCAGGAATTGATGCAGACGACCCGATGTGGGTGCGCTGCGAAAATGTAACGCAAGTAAAATACGCTAACTTATGATTCACATCGGAGCTATTAGAAAAATCTTTCGGGGCTGGCGCATCCTGATCTGCGCATGGGTAGATGACAACAGCCCGCTGAAATCGCAGTTTTTCATGCTCTTTCGCGGCGACAACGGGAAAGAGTATATCAAGATCGGAAAGGGGTACGACCCCAAGACAGACACCTACCCGCGCATGGTCGTTACGCGCTGGTCGATTACCCAATATGTCGGGAAACGCCATTGGCAAAAATCCTTTGTGTGGTTCGGCCTCGGTAAATTCATGGACGGAGAGGATATGTAGTAATCAATAATTCAATGCAACTATGAACAAGAATAAAATCAATATCGAAATCACCGCTGACGGTTGGAAAACCGATGTAACGATCAACGGCAAAACCTACTCCGAACGATATATCGCAGAAAAGGGTGGCGCGGAGTGCGTCGAGGGGAACTTTGAAGAAGAAGATGAAATCCCCGAATCAATCTATGATAAACTCAATGACTTTTTCTGCTTCGACTGCCAACAGGCATTGGCGCAGTTTGAAATTGAAGAGGGAATCGAGGAGGAATAGTCATGGAGATCAAACCAAAATTTCAGTTCGTCGAGGGTAGTTTCGATACCCAACGGGTAAAACTACTCTGCATACCGGATGATAATCACGGACGGGTTGATCTCTGCATCAAAGACCCTGACTGCGGCTGGAATATCCCTATCGGCCAAATAAAGTTATTCAGCCGTGATTTGTACCGCGACTTCAAAGAGACATTACCCGACGCTACAAAACTCGGTGAAGAGATCGCGCGTCGATGGAATGAATGCGAAACCAAAAGATAAGGCGATATGAAACTGCTATACATCGACTTATTTTGCGGAGCAGGTGGAACCTCTACCGGCGTTGAAAACGCCCGATATGAGGGACGGCAATGTGCAAAGGTCATCGGATGCGTAAACCATGATGCAAATGCGATTGCCTCTCATGCCGCCAATCATCCCGACGCGCTGCACTTCACGGAGGATATTCGGATGTTGGAACTCTCCCCGCTGACGGCTCATATCGCCGAAATGCGGCGGCAATATCCCGATGCGTTCGTCGTCCTGTGGGCCAGCCTCGAATGTACGAATTTCAGTAAGGCCAAAGGAGGCCAGCCCCGCGACTCCGACAGCCGGACGTTGGCCGAGCATCTCTTTCGATACATCGAGGCTATCAACCCCGACTACATTCAGATCGAGAACGTCGAGGAGTTCATGTCGTGGGGCGACCTCGACGAGAACGGAAAGCCTATCAGCAAAGATGCAGGACGACTGTACCTGCAATGGGTGTCGAATGTCTGCGGGTACGGCTATCGATTCGCGCATCGGATTCTCAACTCGGCCGATTACGGAGCATACACCACTCGCCGCCGATTTTTCGGCATCTTCGCCAAAGGGAGCCTCCCGATAGTGTTCCCCGAACCGACGCACAGCAAGGACGGCGCGACGGGGTTATTCGGTCAGATGCAACGCTGGAAGCCCGTGCGCGAGGTGCTGGACTTCACGGATGAGGGCAAGAGTATTTTCGGACGTAAAAAACCGCTCGTCGATGCGACGCTGGAACGAATTTATGCGGGCCTGATAAAGTTCGTAGCCGGAGGCAAAGAGGCGTTCTTGGTGAAATGGAACTCGATGAGTAGCACGGGAAAGTATCACGCTCCGAGCATCGACGAGCCTTGCCCGACCGTCGCAACTCAAAATCGGCTCGGCATCGCGCAGGTAAATTTCCTCTCCAAGCACTACGGAGGCAGTCCAGCGGGCAAATGCGTATCGGTCGAGGAACCTGCGGGGACGATAACGACATGGGATCACCACTCGTTCATCACGGCATATTACGGCAACGGGCATAACCACTCCATCGACGCACCCGCGCCGACGCTGACGACAAGGGACAGGCTCGCATTCGTGGATATGCAGTACGGAAACGGAACGCCCTGCGGCATCGAAACCCCCGCTCCGACGGTAACGACCAACCCGAAGCACCAGCTCGTAACCTGCCGAATGAAGCAGCAAGGAGCCACAATCGCCGTAACCACTGATGACAGTCCAGCGATGGCAAAAATCAAGCGTTTCATGGCGTTGTACGGCATCATCGACATCAAGATGCGGATGCTCCGCATACCCGAATTGAAGCGGATCATGGGCTTCCCATCCGATTACGTCCTCGTCGGGACGCAGGCCGATCAAAAGAAATTCATCGGCAATGCCGTCGAGGTCAATATGGCACGGGTTCTCTGCGAGGCACTTTGCACGCAACTGATTAAAAACAATATAGCAGCATAACAATGGCAAATAAAATTGTAACCGCAATCATCGATCACGACATGGATTTTCTGATTCATTTTCAGAGAAACGTGATTAAAAATTGTTCCGTAGAGGGGATTGACCCTCGCGTGCTTTCGGCAATGCGGGATATTCTACAAGTCCTCGAAGCGGTAAAAGAAATCGGAGTTTTAACGGAATTACCAACAAAAGAAAGCTAACAATCATGATTGAACCTCAAATTTTATACGGCGTTACGTGCGACCGTTGCGGAGATACCCTCATCAATAGCAATGATAATAGTGCATGGTATGACCGCAGCACAGCGGAAGAAGAAGCATCCGAGGAGGATTGGCATTCGGTAAGCAGTCATCATTATTGCCCGAACTGCTATCGGGAAGACGAGGACGGGAATCGCATTATCAAAGCTCCTATCCCTCCCCATGTACAAAAGATCAACCGATTCATGAATCGGATAGCAAAATCCTTTCCCTGCCGCATTGTCGAGGAAGACGATCATTTCGCTCTGTATGGGAACACGCAGGACAGTAAGCAACTCGCCCCATGCGACGAAGAATGGGTACGATCCTACGCCACCGATAAACTCCTCGGTATTCAGATGATCGACAAAGGATGCGCGAATGCCGAATATATCATCCGATTACGCAAAGAATAGAACCATGAAAATCAACAGACAAATAAACGAATGTCATTGCTACAACTGCCGAAAATACGAAGAATGCCAAACCAAAGGCGTATTCGACGATGATCCGGGCTTCGACTTCTGCGTAAACTATGAGGATGTGAGCTATCCCGATGACGATAACGATGAAAACGATTGAGCCATGAAAAGCGAAAAAGCAAAGGAATACATTACACATGCCACGTGTACGGCACAAGAGTATGCTGAAAGATTCGGAGGGCGCGAGTTGGTCGTGTCAAGATGGGATGTGTCTACCGCTATCGAACTTGCCGAGCAGGATGCCGAGATGCGAATGCGTGAGAAAGCGATTAAAGCGTATTGCAGCGAATGTGCATGCTATGAAACGGGGGCCTGCGCATTAGACCCCGACAAATGTGCGACAAAACTACTTTTTGTCCAAAACATGACCGAGGAATGAAAAGTCAGAAAGCAAAAGAATTTATAGACGGGTGCATGGCTCATCTCACAGTAGAGATGAGCGACCACGCCAAATGGCAGCTCCGGGCGGCAATGACCCATGCGGCCGAACTCGCCGAGCAAGAAATGGAGGGATTCTACACCTGCTGGATCGACCCGAAAGACTTCATGCCCGAAGCGAATAAGAATGTCCTCGTAAAATGTTCCAGCGGGGAGATTCAGACCGATTTCTATGCGCCTGAATTGGGCGGATTCTTCATCGAACACTCAACCCACGCCAAAGTCACCGGCTGGCGCGAAATGATGTAGCGATATGGGAATGCGAGGGACACGGGGAGGAACCCCGACCAAACCGAAACACACCGAGGAGAGCATCCAGCAGGCGTTGTATTGGAATCATCCAATTCTGACAAAACCCGCTTTCGAGATGGTCGGCTTCATCTTCTATGCGTGGGAATCCGATTATTTGGCAATCTCCAAAGCCGGATACGTGTACGAGTGCGAGATCAAGATCAGCCACTCGGATTTCCTGAATGAGGCAATCCATAAGCAGAATAAGATGCGCATCTTACAAGGGTTATCCGCCTCGGATGGAACAATTGACGATCGACGACCGAACTACTTTTGGTATGTCTGTCCGGAAGGGATCATCTCCGAGGCTGAATGCCCGAAGTTCGCAGGGCTGATGTATATCACCGATTCGGGCACATTCCGCTGCATCAAGTCCGCTCCATGCCTCCACAAGGCCAAGTACGACACGCAGGCCGATTTGCTCCGGCGGGATATGCGGGATAAGTTCTACTATGCAATGTGGAATTGGATTCGCCGCTATTGGCGCAACATCGGCAAGGCGAAAGATATTGCCCCGCAGACCGCTGCCGCATACGAGCGGGCATTGGATAAGCAAGTCGAAGAGGTTGCCGACCTGAAATATCGGCTTTCTTCTCTGACGCAATGGCGCGACATTCAGGCCGACCCGAAATGGGGATTTGCCACCGATGACGCCATAGATGAGATATTTCGCAATCTGCCGCGTCTTGTCAGGGACAAACGGGATGGGAGCATCGAACTCATCGACTACGATAATGCCGCCGAATGGCGCGGCGATTTAGAGCGCAAACCGAGCCTCTACCAATGGCTACCAATTAACGGAAATACACTATGAAAGACATAGAATTATTCAACGATCATTTTCAAAATTTCAAGGCATACGGCATCCCCAAAGCGCAGCTTATCATCGCCGATGTGCCGTATAACCTCGGTGCGAATGCTTATGCCAGCAATCCGGCATGGTATGTTGATGGCGACAATAAGAACGGCGAGAGCGCACTCGCAGGCAAGCAGTTTTTCGACACCGACAAGGATTTCCGGCCTGCGGAGTTCATGCACTTTTGTAGTCAAATGCTTCGTAAGGACAAGCCTATCAAAGAGGAGAAATCCGAGGGGGGGGGAAGATCGAAAGGAGGCGCGGCCTGTATGATCCTTTTCTGTCCTTTCGAGCAGATGCACTATTATATCGAACTCGGACAACGATATGGACTGAAACGCTACATCCCGCTCGTATTCCGCAAGGATTTCTCCGCGCAGGTACTCAAAGCCAACATGAAAGTCGTCGGCAACTGCGAATACGGATTGATTCTCTACCGCGACCGCCTACCGAAATTCAACAATGACGGGAGGATGATATTCAACTGCTTCGATTGGGTACGCGATACAGATACGCCGAAGATCCACCCGACGCAGAAACCCGTTCCCCTGCTGGAACGCCTGATCGAGATATTCACCGACAAAGGGGATGTAGTCATCGACCCGTGCGCAGGAAGCGGAACAACCCTGCTCGCGGCTGCCAATATGGGCCGAAAAGCATACGGATTCGAGATCAAAAAGGATTTCTGTGCCGAGGCAAGAGTAAAGGTATTACCAAGAATTTCAAAATCGCTATTCGTATGAAAAAGATTTTGGATGCTTGCTGCGGCAGTCGGATGTGCTGGTTCGACAAAGACAACCCCGATACGGTCTTCATGGACTGCCGCAGCGAGGAACATACCCTTTGCGATGGGCGCAGATTGGAGATCAGGCCCGATGTCGTCGGGGACTTCCGCAAGATGCCGTTTCCCGATAATTCGTTCTATCTCGTCCTGTTCGATCCTCCGCATCTGAATAACCTCGGCGAATCGTCATGGCTGGCGAAAAAATACGGTCGCCTCCTCCCCTCATGGGAGGATGACATCCGGCAAGGATTCGAAGAATGTATGCGTGTTCTCAAACCGAACGGAACGCTCATCTTCAAATGGAATGAGCAGCAGATACCCACCGCGCGGATCATCGAGATCATCGGACAAAAGCCCCTATTCGGGCATACGTCCGGCAAAGGCGGCAAAACGATATGGATGTGTTTCTTAAAAAACGAGAAATCGAATGAAACGCACCTATGAGATTCAGGTCTGCATCCCGTCCGGATGTCGGCTGGTTGGATGCAAGACTGACGGAGATATTGCCGTCGTAATCTTTGAAGATGTCAGCGGCCCCGAAATCCGGCAAATCGGATTCATCCGAGAGCCTACGGGAGAAATTGAAGATGAAGATAATGAATAACTCACAAAACGAATAAAACATGACGAGACCCTGCAAATGCGGCGAATGCGCCTTTTTCAAGAATGAAGATGCAAACGGCTACGGACATTGCATCATCACTCTGAATCAATACCGATGCGACGACCTCTGCAAATTCAAAGAGGATCATATGTCGGACGTGGAAACCCTACGAGCACTACATCATTACCAAAAATGGAGGCGCGGCGGGAACGGGAGGCCGCCGCATCCCTTTGTCGTCGGTCAGACGATAGACAATGCGATCCGCGCTTTGCGCCGCATAACCAAAGACACCCCGAAATTCTAACTCAAAACATCTATCATCATGTGGTTTACAACAAAAGTTCGTTATGAAAAGACGAGAGAGAACGGTTCTCTGAAAACCATCACGGAGCCGTATTTGGTCGATGCCCTTTCATTCACGGAGGCAGAGGCCCGCATCACCAACGAGATGATGCCCTATACGTCGGGAGCATTCTCGGTATCGGCCGTGAAGCGCAGCAACATCTCGGAAATCTTTTGGGATGAGAACGGCGATCACTTCTACAAGGCCAAGATCAACCTCATCACGCTCGACGAAAATACGGGCGCAGAGCGCAAGAAAGCGATCTATATCCTCGTACAGGCATCCGACCTGAATCAAGCCGCCAAGAACCTCGCCGAGGGTATGAGAGGTACAGTATCGGATTATGAGGTCGCCTCCATCGTCAAGACCCCGATTGTCGATGCCTATAAAATCGCCGAGAAATGAACGCGCGGCAATTCTTCGACAAAGTAGCTCTCATGCGGAAGCTGCAAAAGGAGTATTTCCGCACTCGGTCGAAAACCGCGCTCAATCAGAGTAAGGCGGTCGAGCGGGAAGTCGATGCCGAGATTGCGCGGGTGCATGACGCGCTCGGCACTCCGGCGACCAAGCAACCCGAACAACGGAACATATTTGAGGAGGGCGCATCATGGTAGGGCTGGCAGAGGTATTCATGGATTTGGAGCGGGTCATAAATTCCCTGATCTCATGGGTATATCAACGCCCACAATGCGGATGGGGTTATATCGAAACCCGCCGTCCCTGCAAAGGTTATCCGAAGAGGTCGTTTTGGCAGCGAATACGCTCGAATCCGATGCGACGCAATTACCATTAAGGCCGACAGTAGATAATGTAAAATACCCGCATTTCCGCGCGAAATAGCAATAAGTTTTGAATCATGGAAACAACCTACAATAAAGACATAGCTCATTGCAGCGGCTATTGCTGCCTGTTGAGCGACCAATGCCGGAGGTATCATCTCTTCCGCGCATGGGAGCGGCGTAAATTGCCGCCCGCTCCGTTTATTATGGCATGCTTCGATATGGATACCGAAACATGCCCGAATTTCCTCCATTTGGAACAAACGACACCACGAAAAATGGAAAAGAAGAAAATCGTCATCACCTTGTCGCGGGTGTTCCCGACGACGCATAGCCGGAAAGGCCAGCCGACTGGCTTCAAGGAAAAGCTCGCATCAGGCTGTAAGTTGCATACCATCCGAGGCAATTTCGACCAATGGAACGCCATCGCGGAGAAGATGCAACGGGGCGGCTATTGCCTCTCGATCCGCCAATGGTCGGGACGCCCGTACAACTCGCCGCAGGTAGAAATTGCCCACCTCGACCAGCCTATCGGCATCCAGCGGATAGAGCTGCATTATCATAGCGAAAACGATACGATCACCGCCCGCATCGACGGTCGGGAATGGATCGACGCGGACTGCTATGAAATCGCCAAAAACGACGGACTGAATACAACCGACTTCAAAGAGTGGTTCTTCGGCCGACACCCGAAAGGGGATAAAGTTTTTCACGGCGTCATCATCCATTTCACGGATTTTCGGTATTGATATGAGGCATCAGGAAAGCATCATCCAGCAGACCTGCGTCCGTTGGTTCCGAATGAAATACCCGCAGCTCGCCTTGCTCCTCTTCGCCGTCCCGAACGGCGGGGCACGGCTTCGATCCGAGGCGGCGATCATGAAAGCCGAGGGAACGATGAAAGGCGTCGCCGACCTCCTGCTCCTGTTCCCGGCAAAGCGGTTTCACGGCTTATGTATTGAGATGAAGACCCCGACGGGCCGACAGCAACCATCGCAAAAGGCATGGCAGGAGCGGGCGGAATGGGCCGGATACAAGTATGTCATCTGCCGCTCTTTTGACGAGTTCATGGCCGAAATCGACGCTTATTTGAAGTAAACTTTATTTTTTTGCCTTAATAGCTACCTATTAGGTACTATTTTTATACCTTTGTGGTATCTATCTTAAAAATGAACAGTTATGAGTAAAGAGAACAAGCCTCTGAAAGCCATCGACGCCGACTTCGTCTCGCTGGAATTGGATCGGTTGGAGCTGAACGAGGGTCAGCTCGACGGCCTCCCCGCGAATCCCCGCGAGATATTGGAGACGAAGCTCGACCTTCTGAAAAAGGATATTCAGGCATACCCCGAACTGATGAAATACCGTATGCTGCTGGTATATCCGCTCGACAACGGCAAGTATATCATCATCGGCGGCAATATGCGCTATCGAGCCATGCTCGACCTCGGCTACAAGGATGCCCCGTGCGTCATCATCCCGAAAGAAACCCCCATTGAAAAGCTGAAAGCCTACACGATTCTCGATAACTCCGGCTTCGGTCGGTGGGAGTGGTCGATGCTGGCGAACGAATGGGACGCCGATGCTTTGGCCGCATGGGGCCTCGATCTGCCGATGAATGAAAGCGAGATCGACGTAGATAGCTTTTTCGACAAGCTTGACAAGGAGGCCGAGAAAGACAAGGGCGAGAAGATCACCGTCTCGATTCCCGATGAGTATGCCGACCAAAAGGAGGAGATCAAATCCCGTATCGAGGCAACGCTCATGGGCGAGTTCGAGGGCATCAAGATCAAGTGATGAAAATCCATCTCGCAGGCAACAATCCCTATCCGGGCATAATCCTGATCCGCTTGTATGAGAGCTGGATCGGCGAACGTCTCGGAAAATTCGGGGGGGGGTATTTAACGACCTGTATTTCAGAGTATTTGAATAGAATACCTCTTAAAGAGATTAACAAGGATGCTATGAGGATATTTCTTGCCGGAGGAATTTCAGGCAACCTCCGCGAATTTTGGCAAAAGGTTATGAAAGTTTACTGTGCATCGCCCAACAGCCGCAAAGAAGTCATCGAAGCGATGAACAGCTTTCTCGCGGGCGACAAGGACAAAATAATGCGGGAATCCATCTACGGAGCGGACTTCTTCGTCGGGGACGGGGATAGCACCCTATCAGGTATCAATGTCCTCGAAAGCTACTACTACCTGCGGAAGAACGAGGATTTCATGCCTCTCGTCAGGCATTTCGGGTCATTCCTGCTCGATAGCGGGGCTTATACGTTCATGGCCGGTTCCCACAAGGGCGGCTGTGATTGGGATGCCTATGTATCGGAGTATGCCGACTTCATCAACCGCTTCGACGTAAAACTCTTTTTCGAGTTGGATATTGACAGCGTCGTCGGGCTGGCGGAGGTCGAGCGGTTGCGGCACAAGCTCGAAAGGATGACGGGCAAGAAGCCCATCCCCGTATGGCACAAGAACCGAGGCAAGGAGTATTTCGTCAAGATGTGCGAGGAATACCCCTATGTCGCCATCGGAGGCATCGTAACGAAAGAAATTCCCCGCAAAGTCTATGAGACGGCGTTTCCGTGGTTCATCAACACCGCCCACAAGCACAAGGCGAAGATTCACGGGCTGGGATACACCACCGTCGCCAACCTGCAAAAGTATCGGTTCGATTCGGTCGATAGCACCGCATGGCTCTACGGCAATCGCGGCGGCTACATCTGCAAGTTCAACCCGCGCACCGGATTGATGGAGCAGATGAGCAAAGAGGGATGCAGGCTCAAATCGAGAGAGGGCGCGGTAAACAACTTCAACGAGTGGGTCAAGTTCAGCCGATACGCCGAAAAATTCCTGTAATTCCGATTCTTACTTAAAAAGCAACAAGGATATGAAAGATTCTGTCATCATCGTATCGGGAGGCATGGATAGCATCACCCTCCTGCATGAAAAGGCCGAGGAAATCGCATTGGCCGTAACGTTCGACTATGGGAGCAACCACAACAAGCGCGAGGCCGAGTGCGCCGCGCGGCATTGCCAGCAGCTCGGCATCGAACACATCATCATCCCGCTTGCATTCATCGGTCAGTATTTCAAATCCTCGCTTTTGGAGGGCGCGGACGCCGTGCCGGAGGGCCATTATGAGGCCGAAAACATGAAATCGACCGTCGTGCCGTTCCGCAATGGCATCATGCTTTCTGTGGCCTGCGGGCTTGCCGAAAGCAGAAAGTTGAGCAAGGTACTCATCGCCAATCACGGCGGCGACCATGCGATCTATCCCGATTGCCGCGCGGGATTCGTGCATTCCATGTCGGAGGCCATGCGGCACGGCACCTACATCGGGGTACAGATCGACGCGCCCTATACAGGCATCAGCAAATCCGACATCGCCCGCATCGGCAAACGGCTCGGTCTCGACTACTCCACGACCTACTCCTGCTACAAGGGCGGCGAAAAGCATTGCGGCAAGTGCGGGACATGCGTCGAGCGCAAGGAAGCCCTCCGAGATGCCGGAATCGAAGATACGACGGAGTATGAAACGGAATGACGCCAATCTCATCACGCTGAATGTCGTGTTTGTCGTGTGCCTGATCGTGGCGAACGTCGTTACGAGCAAGGTTCTCGATACCGGCATCCATATCGGCGGGGTTCCGATTCTCATTCCGGGCGCGGCTTTGACCTATGCCATGACTTTCCTATGTACGGATGTCATCGGCGAGATATGGGGCAAAAAAGAGGCGAACAAGGCCGTTATCAGGGGCTTTGTAGCCCAACTTGTCGCCCTCGTCCTGATTATCCTGACGATGTATCTCCCCGCCTATGACGAGGAAATGCAACGGGCCTACCGGATGCTGCTCGGTCAGACGCCGGTATTCGTATTCGGGTCGCTGGTCGCCTATCTATGCTCCCAAAGCTGGGATGTATGGATATTCCACAAGATACGAGGACGGTTCTGCGGCAATCCCAAACGGCGGTGGATATGGAACAACGCATCGACCCTGACCTCGCAGATCATCGACACGGCGATTTATATCTCAATCGCATTCGGCATCGGTCTCGGATGGTTCATGCAGGAGGGCGGCATGATGCTCGTCCTCGGCATGGTCATCGGGCAATACCTGCTCAAAGCGGGGTTGGCTCTATGCGACACGCCGTTTTTCTACCTCTTAACTCGCAAACATCAAGAAGAATAGCAATGTATTACGTTTCCAAACGAATGGAGATCGCGGGAAGCCATCGGCTGACCCTCTCCTACAAAAGCCAATGCCAGCAGTTGCACGGCCACAACTGGGTCGTAACGGTATTCTGCAAAGCAAAAAAACTGAATGCCGACGGAATGGTCTGCGATTTCAAGCGGATCAAGGACAAGATTCACGGCTATCTCGATCACGGCAACTTCAACAAGCTGCTGCCGTTCAATCCGACGGCCGAGAACATTGCCCGATGGATCGTCGAGCAGATTCCCGAATGCTACAAGGCGACGGTGCAGGAAAGCGAGGGCAACGTCGCAATCTATGTCGCGGACACCAACAAAGACGAGGAGGGCGCATTATGAGGGTAAACGAAATTTTCTACTCGATTCAAGGCGAGGGCCGCTATACCGGCACTCCGGCAATCTTCATTCGCCTTGCAGGATGCAATCTCCGCTGCAATTTCTGCGATACGGAGCACCAGCCCTACCAAGACCTCACCGAAGAGGAGATCATGCGGCAAATCGCCGATTTTCCGGCCTCGCACATCGTGATTACAGGAGGAGAACCGATGTTGCAGATCACGCAATCGCTGATCCATCGACTACGCAACGGAGCGGGCAAGTTCGTACAGGTGGAAACCAACGGCACGATCCCGATCAAATGCTATCTCCCCGTCGATTGGATCACCTGCTCGCCGAAATTCGACTTTTGCCCTCATGCCGAGCTTCGGCTCCAACGCATCGACGAGCTGAAAGTCGTATATCAAGGTCAGGATATGACGGCATACGACGGCATCGAGGCCAAAGAGTACTACTTGCAGCCCTGCGATTTCAAGGACGAGGCACGGAACGCGGAAAACCTCGCGGCAACTATCAACTACATCAAATCACACCCGAAATGGAAGCTATCACTCCAAACGCAGAAGATATTATCGGTGCGCTGAAAACGCTCATCCGCGCCATCGGCGAAGACCCCGACCGCGAGGGCCTGATCGGTACTCCCGACCGCATTATGCGGATGTGGAAAGAGATATTCCGAGGCTACGATCCGGCGCAGAAGCCGAAGATCACCACATTCGCCAATGAGGAGGGCATGTCGGATATTGTGTTCGACTGCGGCGACTACTATTCGATGTGCGAGCATCATATCCTGCCGTTCTTCGGCCGGTATTACTTCGCCTACATTCCCAGCCCGAAAGGGCGTATCCTCGGCATCAGCAAAGTCGCCCGCGTGGTCGGCTATTGCGCCGCCCGCTTGCAGTTGCAGGAGCGGCTGGCGCGGGACATTGTGCAGATGCTTTCCGAGGCTCTGAATAACGAGGCTCTCGGCTTCGCTATCGTGATGAAAGGGCAACACCTGTGCAAGACGATGCGAGGAGTGCGGAATGACGGCAAGATGTCCGTAGCGCATTTTACGGGCGTCTTCAACTTAAACTCCGATCTACGCAAGGAATTTTACAAACTCATAGACCTGAACAGCAATGGCTAAATACAATGCGGCCAAAATCGAGGAGTGCGAGGCATGGGTAGCCGCTCACGGCCTGATCGACTACGGCGGAGCGAAGCTGAAAGAGTTTGTCCGCGAGATGGGGATCGACGAAAAGACCTACCGCCTATGGATGAAAGGCAAACCGCAGTTCAAAGAGGTCATCGAGCGGGCAAAGGAGGTTTTCAAACAGAACCTCACCCACGATCTCGCCATCTCGCTATCCAAAGCCGCCAAAGGGTATGAGCATGAGGAAACCGAGCAGGAGTTCCGCGTCGGAGCGGACGGACAGCCGACTCCGTTCAAGATGAAGAGGAAGAAAATCCATGTGCAACCGAATATCGGAGCCGCGATTTTCCTCCTGACGAATCTCGATCCCGAACACTATCAGAACAGGCAGCGCAACGATATAATGCTCAAAAAGGACGACGAAAAACCGATGACACTCGATGAAATCAATGCAGAAATCGCACGACTTGAAAAGTTTGAGGATAAGGCGGATAAATAATGAGATCATCTACAATCGAGGTACGCGAACAGTTGATGAGGTTGAAGCGCGAGAAGTTGAAACTCGAAGCTCCGACCTCCTTTTCGCGTTTCCTCGGTTATAGCAATCCGAAATATGAGTTGGAGTGGTTCCATAAGCTCATCGCGGATCATTGCCAAATGCTGTTGGAGGGCAAGATCAAGAACCTGATGGTTTTCATGCCCCCGCAGCACGGAAAATCGGAAATCATCTCCCGTAATTTTCCCGCATGGGCACTCGGACAAAACCCCGACCTGAAAATTGTCGGCTGTTCCTACTCCTCCGACCTCGCGCAACAATTTTCGCGCTCAATTCAGAGGACGATAGACAGCAAGGAGTATCAGGCAATATTTCCCGCTACCTACCTCAATGGCTCGAATACCCGTATGGATGCACGGGGCTATTTGAGAAATATTGACCTTTTCGAAATGGTCGGCCATCGTGGTTTTTACAAAGCGGTCGGCGTAGGAGGTTCTTTGACAGGTACACCCGTCGATATTGCGATCATCGACGACCCGGTAAAGGATGCAAACGAGGCAAACTCCATCACTTACCGACAGCGGGTGTGGGATTGGTACAACACCGTCCTTTCGACCCGTCTGCACAATAATTCGCGGCAGCTCTTCATCATGACGCGATGGCATGAGGACGACCTCGCCGGACGCATCCTCAAAGCCGAGCCGCAGGAGTGGACGGTACTCGCCATCCCTGCGATCTGCGAACAGGAATACGACAGCGGATTGAGCGAACGGCATATCGGCGACGCATTGTGGCCGTCGCGCCACTCCATCGAGAAGTTGCAGAAGCAGAAAGCCCGTGCCCCGCGCGAGTTCAATGCCCTGTATCAGCAGCACCCGACCATCGAGGGCGGCAATATCGTGAAAAGGGATTGGTTCCGCACGATCTCGCTGGCAGAGTTCCGGTCGCTGCGGTTCAACGAGCCGATACACTTCTACCTCGATACGGCCTATAACAAGAAGAAAAAGGGCCAAGATAACGACCCCAGCGGCGTACTGGCAGCCTGCCGTATCAGGAATTACATCTATCTGATCGACGCGCAGAAAGTGTATAAGGAGATGCCCGACCTATTGCGGTTTCTGCCTCAATACATCGCGGCGCATGACGGCAATTCCGAGAGCAAGCTCCATGTCGAGCCGAAAGCCAACGGCGAGAGCGTGGTACAGATGCTTCAAGAAATTTCGACCCTCAATGTCAAGCGGACACCCACGCCGACCGATGACAAGGAGGTACGATTGCGGGCCGTTTCGCCGCGTGTGGAGTGCGGGCGGGTGTTCATCGTCGAGGGATCATGGAACGACGATTTTCTCGATGAAGTATGCGGATTTCCGAGCCAGCCGCACGACGAGTTCGTCGATATTCTCGGATATGCGATCAACGACCTGTATGACGAGGATGATGATATAGATTACGACATATTGAGCAAGTCGAGTTTAGGGATGTAAACCAAAAATTTAAGGATATGATGCTATTTGATTTGTTTCGCAATTATCTCAATGCTCTTGTAGGACGAAATCAGGAGTTTGAGAAGCTGTTGGCCGCCAAAGATATTTCGGCGGTCAAGGAGCGCATGGGCAACCGTATGGATATGGCGATTGCCGCGCTCAAAGAGTATGAAGTAACCTCCCATGAAATCATGAAGCGGGAGGACAAGATCATTACCGACAAAAAGGGGAATTTCATCCGGCTCGAACCGGTATGGAAGCTGCCGATACCTTATCAGGTTTACATCAATGAAATCGCACTCGTATTCCTCTACGGCCGTCCGGTGAAATGGACGCAGCAATCCACAGGGACAGATCGGGCGTTCCAAAAATTTCAGGATGTTATCGAGCGCACTCACTTCAACAGCAAACTCCGCCAATGCAAACGCATCGCCGGATCGGAGACCGAAAGCGCGATGCTGTTCCGTGTTTTCCGCGATGCGAACGATGCGCCGGACGTTCAGATTCGAGTGCTTGCCAAAAGCAAGGGTGATGAGATTTACACGCGATGGGATCAGTACGAAAACCTGATCTCCATAGCTTGGGGCTACTATGTGCGGGAACAGGAAAACAGCCTCGTCTATCACTTCGACATCTATACCCCGAATATCATCTACCGATGCACGCGGAAGAGCATCGGATGGGAGGTCGTCGAGGAGGTGAATTTCATCGGCAAGATTCCGCTCATCCTCTTCCAGCAGGACAAGGAATGGAATGGCGTCGAAACGCTCATCCATCGTGAGGAGCTGATCGGCTCACGCACCGCTGATACAAACGACTATTTCGCCGATCCTATCGCCATCATGGCCGCCGACCTTATCAAGAACCTGCCGGAGAAGAAAGAGGCGGCGAAACTGCTCGTGACGAACGATTCCGAGGGCGTGGATAAGGCAGCGAAGTACCTGACATGGGATAGTGCGCCGGAAAGCAAGAAACAGGAAATCGAATGGTTGCAGAATCATATCCTTTCCAAGTCGTTCACCCCGAATATTTCGCTCGACACGCTAAAATCGTTGAGCAATCTATCGGGAAAGGCCCTGCGGACGGTGATGTTGCTTGCCGACATCAAGGCGGCCAAGCACAAGGAAACCCACGACGAGCTGTTATCCCGCACCTCTTCGCTCATCACGGCCATCATCGGCAACGTCCTCGATGTGCATCTGAAAACCGAGTGCGAGAATCTGAAAATCGGGCATGAGTTCCAAGAGCCGTTCGGGGACGACATCGCGGAAGCCCTCGAAAATATCATCAAGAGCCTCGACGGTGGCATCATGGCGACCGAAACCGGCGTAGAACTGAACCCGCTCGTCAAGGACAAGAAGCTCGAAATGGAGCGTCTGAAAGCCGAAGAGGAGGAGCGGGCGCAAAAGCAGCAACAGATATTCGGTGACATCGAGGGTGCAGGCCCGCAATCCGCATCGGACGGCGACGACCCCGACGATGATGAAAACGGAGATGAAGATGACCCGAAGAAAAAGCAGCAACAGAAGAAGTAGGTAGCAGATGGCAAAAAAAGCATATTCTCCCGACCCGAAAGCGGAAACCATCAAGCGCATTCAGCGCACAGAGGCTTACGCCGAGAAAGTGAGGCAGCTATTCGCCGCAACGGTGAATGAAATCCTCGCTCTCAATAAATCCGTGCCGACGCTGGACGAGGGGGTCATGTACTCTTTCGACGGGGATAATATGCGAATCCAAAAGAAAGTCGAGGCATTGCTCCGGCAACTGCATTCGACGACTACGACAGCTATCAAAAAGGGGATCACGCTCGAATGGGAAAAGGCCAACGACGCATGCGATAAACTCATTTCCTCATGTTTTGGGAAAGAGGTATTATCCAGTCCGGAGTTCAGCGCATGGAACAACCGCAATATGGCGGCGATGAATGCTTTCGCCAACCGAACGGAGAACGGCCTCAATCTCTCAAAACGGATATGGCAGTCGGTTCAGCAGCTCCGCGATGAAATGGAGATCGCCATGACCGTCGCCATCGGCGAGGGAGATTCGGCGCAATCCATATCCCGCAAAGTCCGGCAATACCTGAACGACCCCGACCTGATGTTCCGCCGTTTCCGCTTCAAGAAAGGCGAAGACGAGCAGGGCAAGCCTATCTACGGGCGGAAGTGGAAAAAGCGCATCAAGGACGAGAAAACGGGCAAATACCGATGGATCGACTACGACCGTAGCGACTACAAAACCGGATCGGGCGTTTACAAATCCTCGGCCAAGAATGCCATGCGCGTTGCGAGGTCAGAGACAAACATCGCCTACCGCCGCGCCGACAATGAGCGGTGGCAGCAGATGGATTTCGTCCTCGGTCAGCGCATCCAGCTATCGAAGAACCACCCCCGACCGGATATTTGCGATAAACTTCAAGGCGACTACCCAAAGGATTTCGTATTCGACGGATGGCATGCCCAATGTTTCTGCTTTGCAACGCCTATTTTGATGGACGAGGAGGAGATGGCGAAAGTTACGGCGGCATTCCTCAAAGGCGAGAAATACACCCCGCGAGGCAAGCAGATCACCGAATATCCGGCAAATTTCAAGCATTGGGTGCGAGACAATAAGGAGAATATCCTTGCATCCCGCAGTAGAGGCACGGAACCCTACTTTATTCGCAATAACTCTGCGGCGATTGATGAGATACTCAATCCGAAACCGAAAGAGCTTACAATCGCAGAAAAGGCGGCATTACGCCATGAGGCCCGAACGCCCGAACAGGAGGCGGCAATCCGTAATGCGTGGGCCGAACGGCAGAAGAAGCACCAGCAAATCAAGACGGCGGCGAACAACATCGCCAAAGTCGCCGGGGATTATGGCGAAGTCGATTACTCCACCCTGCAAAAGTACATCGACGCAGGCGATCTGTCGGCCATGCAGACCGAGACCAAGAAAGTCGCGCAGGCCATCCTCGCCGCCAAGAAAGCGGAGCAGGCTCTCGCCGACATTATCCCCAATGTTCACTCGTGGCATCAGCAATTCACGATGGCAGAACTGCAAGGGGTATATGATGCCGTCAAATCGAAGATCGAGGGTTGGTCGGGTCTATCCCTCGAACAGCAGGCGAAAAAGCTGCATTTCGAGGCTTATGACTTCCTCGGCGGCAATATGAAAGGTGTTCAACAGAAGTATGCGACATGGAAGGTATCGCAGGAGGCGTACATCAAAAAATTGGATGCAGTCAATTACAAGATAGCGATCAAGCAGGTAACCGAAGAACTCGACGCCGTTAAACAATGGTCGGCAGAACATCCGAAGAGCCTCAATGTTGCAAAACTCCTCTCCGATGCAGAGCAGGCAGTCAATAGCAATGCCGAATTGTCGATTATCAAGTCCAAAACCTCACTCGCCGTCGCAGAATATCAAAAACGATTGGCGGAACAGGCTCGGCGCGATGCGAAGAAAGGCGCAACGATGAAAGCCTCTACCCTGCCGAGTATCAGCAAGGAGGAAATAGATAGGCTTCTCGCCTTGTACGAATCAGAGATGGTCGATGATGCAGATAACCGGCTGCGTCAATACACGGAACGGATTTGGGCGACGCTGACAAAGGAGGAGCGGATCATATTGACGAAATATACGCAGACTTACAGCTATCTAAATGAGCCTCTGCGCGGTATATCGTATTATGGAGCGCGTGCCCGCGAAGAGTTCGAGCACGATCTGCCGATATTGACGAGAGCGATTGAAAAATTCGCCATGCCTCAAAATACGGTTGTAAGACGAGGCGTAAGCAATTTCACGATTGATTCTCTCGGATACGACCTCGGAAACCTGAAAAAAGGCGATGTTTTTGTCGATAAAGGATTCCTATCTACCGCCGTGCATCGGCATAAAGGTTTCTCCGAATCGTACAACTTGGTTATCGTAGTCCCCAAAGGGGCCAAAGGCGTATATGCGGAGCCTTTTTCCCACTACACGGATTATCACAAATTCGATTATGACGATGGCGTGATATGGGACGGAAAATCTGTCGAAAAGATCAACTCCGAAATGGAATGGATCGGGCAACGAGGCTGTCAATTCAAAGTCCTCAAAAAACAAGGAAAGACGATCTATTTGCAGATGATCGGACAGTTGCAATGATAAAGGGAGCGTTTATTGCGCTCCCTTAACCGTAATACTGCTTATAAAATTTCTTGAACGGTTCGACGCAATCTGCCAACGAGGACATATTGCCTTGTGCATACCGATTGAAAAGGAGCGATTTCAAAGTAATCGGCACTCCATCGGCATTCTCAAAATCCGATAATCCGACCGCGACATATTCATCGAGATTTCGACTTTCAGAGACATTCGCATCGCCTCTTGCGATGACCGCCATAGTATCGTGAATCCATGCCCGCTCGTACATCCAAAGCATTGCCTTGTTTTGTTCCTTACCCTCGTATGGGTTCTTCCGCTCGCCTTTATAATAGCGGCAATATTGCAATAAATCAGATTCTTTCATCGGTAGATTGCATTAAATTTCCGAATGACGTTCTGCATATCTTCCGGCAAATAGCCCATCGCGGTCTGAATCATTGCAGGATCAACCACGAAATAAGCCTCGGCAAGTGAGCCGACAATAGCTCCGAGCGTATCGCTGTCGCCGCCGTAGAGAATGGCCTTGCGGATTGCATCCTCGAAAGATCGGCTCTCTTTGACGATATGAAAGGCCAGCGGGACGCATCCCTGACAGGTCTCGTCGAATTTGCCGCAAGGCGGGAGATGGCTTTCCCAATCCTCGCCGTAATACTGACACATCACGCTTTCGCATATCTCCATCGTATTATCCCAAAATTGATTTTTTAGATAATAGATCACAAGGGCCGTTACCATCGCTCCGATAATTCCCTCCGTATGGTCGTGCGAAATTTTTGCGGTTTCGATAGCCTGCCGAATAACATCCCGCTCCGAGCGAAAAGCCCACGCAACAGGGCTTACACGCATCGCTGCGCCATTGCCGAAGCTGTTATACGGCTGGGGGTCGGGAGAAGTAATCCAACGAGCAAAAGAACCGCCGTATGCCCCCATCGGATTAGGATATTTTCTACACCAACGCAAAATACTCGATTTGTAGTCCTCCCCTTTGAGTATCGCATCGGCTACCGCCACCGTGCAGATCGTGTCGTCGGTAAAATCGCATTGTTTGGTGAATAATGCAAAGTTTCCGCCTTTCGCATTATTGAACTCGAATCGAGAGCCTACTATGTCGCCAATTATCGCACCTATCATATCAAAAATTTTTAGAATCTATCACTTCGTCTATATCCAGCACCCCGTCGGCGTTCTCTTTCATCGAATGCAGGTAGATATAGCCATTTCGGTAAAATGAAACCTTTTCCAGCTTTTCACGATACATAGCCTCCGCTTTCGCCCTATTGACAAAATACAGATGCGTAATGAGATCGTATGAATCCGCAACATAGGTCAGCCGATATACCTTGCTATCCATCGCACTCCGATTTTAATGACCGTCCTCTCGTCTTGCGCTGGATTTGCCCGATGCGGATGAGGACTTTCTTGTTCTCGTATTCGCTTCTGCCCCTCGTCGCATTCGTGAGGGACTTGTATGTGATGCCGACCGCCCCGATAGGAACGGTATCGTAGATCGCTTTCAGGGAACCGAAGTAGAAGTCGGTTTCGCCGTTGTACGGCTCCTTGAACTGCAAATGCACTATCTTCTTTGCTTCCATAATCCAATACTTGTGCAAATTTACCGCTTTTCCGGCGTTCTGCCACGCTTTCGCGCAAGAATCGACCAATCTATCGGCCCGACCGCAGATATTCGAAAATTGGCGGCATTTTCATTTTTCTTTTTTCGCGGAACTTTTTTCTTTTTCAAAGGATGAATTTACGAAGGTCTTGCCCGATGGTTGATCCTATAATTTTGCATCGAAAAAACTTCCCCTCTATCTTTTTAATATATCTATATATTCTTATCTTCTGTGCAGGGGTCGTTGCAGGGGTCGTTGCTGTACCCATTGCACCTCGTCGATATATAAGACCGATATTCAGGACAATACCCGCATCAAACATCGTTGCACCCTATTTGTGGATAAAATACTCTATCGCCGAATGCACGAGGATAAAATGCGTAGCGGTCTGCCTGCATTGATCCGCCCACGGATTGTATAGGTTCAAAGCCAACGCACGATACAACTCCGGAATTTCGCTTTTGACGCGCGATACCAGCATCCTATAACTGACCCTCCTTGCACCTTTCATAAGGGCCTCCCATTTTGAAGACGGGAGACCCTCGCACGTTGCATCGAGATACATGGCTAAATTCCGAATTGCTCCGACAAGAACCCGACCATCGCCCTGTTCTGCGGCAAAAGGGCCGGAATATCCATCGTATCGGCTTTATACAACTCCGTTGCGCCGTTGTATAAATCCCATACCGTGACCTTGCCGTTCTGATAGTAGCGATACATCATATCCTCGGTAAGCCGCGAGATTTGCGACTGATTGAGCGGATAGGTGCGGTTCTCCCTGATTTCTGCGATATGAGTATCGCATTTAACGCGGAGGGCGGTCAGCATCCCGATCAACGTAAACATCTGCTGCGCGTCGATAGGGATTTGCTTCATCCGCTCGATCTTCTCCCGCTCGGTAACGACGATTCGGCGGGCATCGACGATCCATGACTTCACGATGTCGAGGATTTCGGGAATCGTTACGCCATTGCCCCGTCCCTGTCCTTTCTCCGAATAGGTCGAGATATATTGATCCGCGCAGAGCATACATTGGTTGTGGCAGATCATCACCATATTGCCGAATCCGACCTGTATTCCTTTCTGATGAAATGCGACGGCAAGATTGGTCGTATGATCTGCATCATCGAAATTCGTGATGCGAATGTTGGCGAATACCCGACGGAGGATATGCGCTTCGACGGCCCGCTCTCCGTATTGGGCCTCTACCTGCGGCAAGAGGACGACACCCGGAGTATTGCGGTCTTTATTCTGCGCTGCAAAGAGGTCGTAAACCTCGACATCATAATTCTGCGCGTTGCACATGCCGATAATCTGATTCAGCAAATCATAGTGGTAAATGCCCCGTAGCGGCTTGCCGTAGATGTCGTTCTCCTTGTGGGTTCGCGCCAGTTGATCGAGGGAGAGGGTCTGCACCTTTGCTTTCTCGAAGTCGAAAAATTTGTTGTTCAATGTCGTTTCCATAATGCGTTGAATTTTAATTTATAATCGTTCAATAGTCTTTGCTACTTCCTCACCCCAATACCCAACGATAAGGTCATAGGCTTCTTTATCACCATCCCATGCGATCATGCACTCGTGGTTATTGTATTCGTAGAAATAAACCTCCTGCGGATCGCATTCTTTCGGGATAGCCGCCCGGCTATCATCGTAGAACTTGAAGAATGCCGCAAGTCCGTCCTTTGTACCGAAAGCTCCCGTGTCCTTATCTTGGCATATTTTATCGCCGTCTTTGATGTGTCCGAGTTCTACCAAATGCTTGTATCCCTCGGCGAACTGTTCTCTGCTAAAAGCGAAGAAAACCCCACATTTATCCGCGTCGGGATGCTCATTCTTGATCGCCTTGTAGCGGTCGATAGTTTGGGCGTTCAGCATTACAACACCCCCGTCGTAATTACCCCAATCCCGATAGTATCGGAGTTCGCCCCGCGTGGTCTTGACCGTCTTAATATCTTTCTCTTCCATATCTGTTGCGTTGATTATTATTCGTCGATTCTGTCCTCCATGAGCGTAAAGCAGGATTTCGGAGGGCGCCGTTTGAATTTCTCCCATGCTTTGCGCCGTGCTTCGGCCGCCGTCTTGGCCTTGACCGTATAGGACTGCGACCACGTCATAGAAACCTCAACCTCGTAGGTCTTTGTAGCCTTTTTCGCTGCCATGACTTACTGCTTTTGAGAGAGCCATAAATCCCGCTTTGCACGGCAGCTATCGAGGGATGCCCCGACGTAGGAGAAAAGCTCGCCGCTCTCCGTGCGGTAGTCGTATTGCCATCTTTTGACCGATTTCCGGCCGATTTTGGCCGTGAAACTCGTGTAGTTCTCTCGTCCCGGCTGGCAGACGGAGCATCCGTTTACATTGATTGAATTTGCCATTGTTGCGTTGAATTTTTAAGGTTTGCGATTATTGCTCGGCCTCGAAATCATCGACGATCTCGAATGCGTCGGTTTTGAGGGCCGTATCCGGTTCCCCGTCGAACTCGTTGTTGTTCTTCGTGCAGAGCCTCATATTCTGATGCGAATAGTCCAAACTTATATCCACGACATACGTCCCTTTCTGCGTTTGGAATACCTCCCGATCCCATGAATCGAATCCTACATGCTTGATTTTGATCTTTTCCATACTTGCGATTATTTGAGATTATTTTTCAACCAAACCCTATCGACCTCCCACAAGGGCAGGCCCTTGATGATTTTCCGACGGATCACCTCTTTCATGCCAATCAAATCGGCCGCTTTGATATGGAGGGTAATGTCGCCGAATTTCTGCGCTCTTTCGAGGAGGAAGTCCGCCATTTGGGACTTCCATTCATGCAGACTTTCCGCCTTGGCCTGTCTCGTTTTATCCATGATTATGCGTTGATTAGGTTCATTATCTGTTCGAGCTTTCTTTCGAGAGCGTATCGCTTTTCGCACTCTTCCGCATATTTCTTGTAAAACTCATCGTGCTTGGCCTTTTCCGCGTAATACTTATCCTGATAGGACGTTGCGAGTTCTACCTGCCGATCATAGCTCTCTTTTTGCACTCTGATCTTTTTCTTCAATTCGGCGATTTCGATCACCATTGACCGGGAAAGATCGAGATGCCCTTTCTTGGTGGCGAATGGTTTGCAGAACTCGTCCTTGTCCTTATCCGAGGACATATACACCCCGTTCCATACCTCAAAAATTCCGTCCGATACATTCAAGCCAACTCTTTCGGTAAACTCTTCTCGTGTCATAGCCTATTATAAATTTTGGTCGTTATTTATTACTTATTAAGTATCTGTTTGATGATGCAAATATATAGCCAACTATTATAGTAAGCAACTTTTTTCGCAGAAAAAGTGCGCTCAAAATCAGTCAAAAACGTGGATTTACGGATAACTATGTCATAACCACGCAGATAATTTTTGTCGAAATTTTAGATACCTAATAGATATTTTTCATTACCTTTGTCCGTAACGATACGTTTTAACAATTTTTTTTCGACTATGAAAAAGAAATTTCGCAAGCTCTTATCCGAAAAATGCAAGGATATGGGACTGACTGACAAGGCACTCGACGACCTCGTAGAGATCGGGGCGGAGGGTCTTGCCGACGATGCCTCGGACGAAGACATCGCCGCGAAAGTGGATTCGCTCGTGCCCTATGCAAAGGCAATGCAGGGGGAGATCACGAGGAAGACGCAACGTCCGAAACCGCAATCAAAGAAACCGCAATCCAACGACGAGGGCGAAGATGAGGGCGGAAATGAAGATGAGGCCCCCGAATGGTTCAAGCCTTTCCAAAAGAAATTGACCGATCTCGAAACCGAGAACGCCGCGCTCAAAGCGGAAAAGGCAAAGACCACGCGACAGGCCGAAATCTCGGCAAAGGCTAAAAAGCTCGGAATCCCCGACTACCTGATGAAGCGAGTCTCATTCGCAGAGGATGCAGACCTCGACAAGGAGCTGGCGGATTACAAGCAGGAGTTAGTCACCAACAACCTCATGCCCAAGGAGCAGGCGCATGAAACAGGAAGTAGCAAGGAGGCAATGGAAGCCGACGCCAAGGCTTGGGCCGAAAGTCTTCCCAACAAGTAACAGCTCCGAATCATTCACCCCTTAAATTGATTGCAACAATGGCTATTGATTTCAAGAAAACGCAGCTATCGGGCCACACGCCCGAAATTTGGCGCGGAGAGTGCAAGATTCTGCCGGGCGGCTTCAAGCCGGTGCAGAACTTCCCCGTCGGAACGGTGTTGCATCGGGGAACTCCTATCTATGTCGATTTCGAGGCGATGAGTGCCGCCGTTTGCAAGACCGCCAAGGTTCTCAAAGGAGGCACGACCACCGCGCCCCGCGTCGCCAAAGGGCATTACTTCGTCGCAGGCGACGTAGTAATGAAACTCGGAGTAACCGACAAATCCCCGATCATCAAGTCCATCGACACGGCCAATGCCGGGTACGATGTCATCACGTTCGCATCCGCCATCGCAGGGCTGGCCGAGGGCGACATCCTCGTAGAGGCAACCGAATATGCCGAAACAGGCGGAGGTTCGGGTTCCGACCCCATCCCTGCCGCGCCTCGCTATACACCCAACATGGTTGTCGGAGCGGCCAAGGAGTTCACCGGAAAGGGCCTCCCGACGATTGATGCCGCATACGAGGCGGTAGTCCTCTATCCGAGCCTGAACTTCCCTTTGCTGGAAGACTGGCTCATCAATCCCGGCAAGGTATGCCTCAAAGCAAACCCGAACATTCTGTTCATTAAACAGTAACGATCATGCCCGAAATTCTTTATAGCTCAATCTTTGGCGCATTGACGCAGCACGTACAAGCTCGCTTCGATGCCGCCTCGAAACTGCACAAGCAGCTTTTCGACAACGTAATCTTCGAGCGTTTCCTCGACTGGGACACCCCGACTATCGGCCTCGACTTCGAGGAGATCATCGGTCAGTACAACATCACTGTTGCTGCTCCGACCATCGGCGATCAGTCGAAAGAGGCTATCCTCGGTACGGAGGGGTTGGAAACCGTGAAAGAGCGCATCCTCAATCATGCCGTAACGCTGCCGATGACGATTCAGGACTATCGTAAGGTTCTGCAAATCCTCGACAGCAAGTCGCTCCCCGACAAGGCAAAGACGGAGCAGCTCATCAAACTGATGTGGGGAAGCTCGACGACGGTCGTAAGCTCCGTCCTCGCAAAGCTCGACATCCTGTTCCTGCGTCCGCTTTCCAACGAGGGCGTCGTCGAACTCGACGACAACATCAACCCCGAAGGTGGCGTGCGCGGCACGATCAACTTCAACCAGCCCTCCGAAAACATCGCGTCGTCCCGCATCGAGTGGAAAGACGCCAACATCGACACGGTGGACTGCTTCGAGGATATTCAGGGGATCATCGACGCCGCACAGGACAAAACCGTATTCGGCAAAATCCTCTGCGCTCCGTCGCGCATCTCCTACATGTGCCGCAGCAAGAAGATCAAGCAGATGATCTGGGGAACCGACAAATCTGCGAAGATCGTGCAGCTGAAAGACCTGAACGCCTATATGCAAGAAAACAGCTATCCTGTTTTCGAGCCTATCCGCCGTCAGGTTCGCATTCAGAAAGGCACGCTCCGCGTCCCCTATACGCCGTGGAACGAGAAGAACATGGTCTTCATTCCCGACGGTAAGCTCGGCATCGTCAAAAACGCATGGGCGAACAACGAGCTGAAACAGGAGGCCGGAGTAGCGTACTCCAACTACGGGCGTATCCGCGTCTCGCAATGGGGCGTGGGCGAAACGCAGGGCAGCAACGGCGTTGAGTTCACCAAGGCCGAATCACTCTCGTTGCCCGTGATTACGGAAATGAACGGCATCTACACCCTCAAAACGCAGTCGTAGCCGTGGATAACCTTACCGCAACGAGGAGTTTGTGCAATGCGATAGCAAACACATTCTATCCTGATAACGCGACCATCGAATTTGCGCTCTTCAATGAGGGCATCGACGCAAAGGCCGAGGCGACCCCGAAAGACCCTATGATCTTTCGGGTTGCCGCCCGCCTTGTCATCGGATATGTCGAAAACAGCCGCTCCGAAAACGGCGTATCGACCTCCGTAATGAGCGAAGAAGCCCTCAAACAGAGCCTTTCGATTTGGTGCGGACATTATGGCCTCGATGCGGATGAGGTTCTTTCCGACTATATGCGCGTGATCGAGGACGGCACGCATCTATGGTGATATGAGGTACAACGGCACATTACGCTACGAGATACTCACCGAGGGAGGTATCGACGAATGGGGCGAACCGATAGAGGCCCGTTCCGATTGGAGCGATCCTTTGCCCTGTTCGATCAAGACCAACAGCGATAACCGCAAAGGGCGTTACGAAGACGGCGAATTTCGGCAGGCTTCGTTTACGATCCTCGTTGAGTGCATCCCTTTCCCCTACAATCGGGTGAAACTCGAAAGGATGGGCGAAAATCTCGGAGAATACCGCGTGATGAATGCGGAACCTCTCACCACCGTAGGCAGAACTCAAATCGTAGTGTGATATGGCGAAAGTCGTTACTACTCACGGCAAATATAAGGGCGTCATCGTCAGCAAAACGGATATGCGCAAGCTGAAAGCCGGATTGCAGGCCAAGATGAAAGACATCGTCGCCCTGCTCGTGAAGCAACTCTCTTTCATCGGGGAGGAGTGCATACGAATCGCCCGCGAGAGTGGCAGCTACAACGATATTACCGGCAATTTGAGGTCATCAATAGGCTATGTGGTGCTTGTGGACGGGAAACCCGTCGTGACGGGAGCCTCGAAGCAATACAACGGCAAGAACGGGCATGGAGAAGCAGGCCCGCCCGCTGCCGAAGCGTTGCTCCAAAAACTGCAAGCAAAATTTCCGTGGGGTGTGGTGCTGATCGTCTGCGCAGGCATGAAATACGCCGCATACGTCGAAGCAGTCCACCATAAGGATGTACTCACATCAGCCGAGTTGAAAGCCGAATCCCTTGCCAAGAAACTACTCAACGATTTAATCGAATAGAGAGATGATAAAAACGGAGACGCAGATTGAGCGGGATTTCTATTCTTTCGTCAAGAATAGCGACCTCGGAAAGGCCATCAGAGGAAAGGTTTACCGACCCGAAATGCGCCCGACCGACGCCACAACGGAGGATTTGATCGTCAAGTTCCTCGCAGGACTTGATGAACAAGTACAAACGGGCGTGGTGATCTTCAACCTCTATGTCCCCGATATACCCTACACCGACGGACGAATGGTTCCGGATAGGAAACGTATCGGCGAATTGCAGGAGTTGATTCTCTCATTCGTAGAAACCGCAGGAGGTACGGAGTATTGGCTCTCGACCGATGCGACACCGACCACGATGCGCAACGAGGATATAGAGCAACACTTCATTTACGCAAGAATTAAGTTCAACCGCATAACAGAATAAAACTATGGGAAAGAAGATCATCATGTCGTGGTCGAAGTGCAAGATCGAGGTCGGTAAAACCGGCGACGACGAAGCTATGGCAGCCTCCCTGACCGACATCGGTACTATCAACGACAAATCGACGACGCTTGCCACGGAGGACGGCGAAACCCTGACCGCAACGGCGACAGGCGGAATCGTGGTCGCCGAGGAGGAGGGCGAGCCGGTCGTAACCCTGACAACCCGCGTCAAGGAGATGGGTTTCGATACGGAAAAGATGTTTACCGGAGCGGTCGTTTCGGAGGACAGCAACGAGCTGACCGTGAAAACCAACGTCGTATCGGACGATTTCTCCGTGAAGCTCACGCCCAAGAACATCGGTGCTATCGGCATCAAGGCCCGGCGCACACACGTATCGTTCCGTCCGGGCAGCTCCGAGGAGGAGGGATCGTATGTCGATCTCACATTCAAGATTCTCGCCTGCTCCGATGGGGAGCTTTACAAGAAGTTCCGGGTCAAGGCCGAAGATTGGGCCGCCCCCAAACCCTAAATAGCATCGTAAGATGCTGACGAGTGGAGAGACACCCTTTGCGGTTGGCAGGAGAAACCGCAAACAGGAGGGTTGGCAGAGTGGCTGAATGCACCTCACCGCTAACGAGGCAAGCCGTAAGGCTTCGGAGGTTCGAATCCTCCACCCTCCGCAATTTTATCGGGATATGGAACAACAGAATACTATCGAAAATAGCGTCGCATCGGCGATTCTTGAAAAAAGCATTGACAACATCGACATCGAAGGGGTTACATACGAAATAGCCCCTCCATCTACTGCGACCCTGATTCTCATCTCGGAGATCGTAGCAACTCTCCCCGTTGTAAAAAAGGTTCCGGCCGAAGAGATCGTAACCTCGGTATTGCATTATGCCCGATATTATCGACCTATCGGCGATATTGCCGCCGTACTTATTCTCGGCGCGAAAAACCTCATCGAATATCGCACCATCGTACAGGAGAAACGCTATTTGTTCGGCCTGATCCGGCGTAAGACCGAGACCACAATCAAGGTCGATAAAAAGGCAGAACTCGCAAAAATCATATTGGAGAACGTCAGCCCGACTACCTTGTTTAATGTCGTAGTTCAACGACTTCAAGATATGGAGATAGGCAGTTTTTTCGCCATTACCACTTCCCTGTCAGAGGCAAATATCCTCAAACCCACCAAGGAAGTGGTAAAAGACTGAACGACAGCATTTGGGCAACCGTCCTCGGAATAGCTAAAACACTCGGAGTAACAGAAAAATACGCCTTATATGAGATCAGCTATGTAAATGCCATCATGTATAGTCGAGCAATGCCGATGCCCGGTGATATGGCCGAAAACAGCAGACCGCTTTATGATGACAGCAAGGATGCGAATAACCCTGAAAATTTCACAGATTTTACAGATGACGAAGAGGTTGTAAGGATATGAAAAATGATGACGGCGCATTGAGTTTCGGCACATCCGTAGATTTACGCGGATTGGAAACCGGCATCTCTCAAATTGAAGCGAAAATCGCTACGATGGAGGGCAAGCTCGGCGCTAAAATAGACGGTATCGGCAAAGCTGTAAGCAGATCAGGCATTACGGCAAAATCGACCCTTGAAGATGTTACCAATGCAGGCAATGTTTTGGATGGCACTTTGGGGAATGTGGCGAAAACCGCCGCAAGTATCGGCATGGCTTTTACCGCTCAATCTCTTATCCGCCAAATCATCAATATCCGAGGCGAGTTTCAACAGCTCGAAGTCGCATTCGAGACCATGCTCGGAAGCGAAGAGAAAGCCGTTCAGTTGATGGATCAACTCGTAGATACCGCAGCGAAAACCCCTTTCGACCTGCAAGGTATTGCTGATGGAGCACGACGGCTTCTCGCATACGGCGAAAATGTCGAAAATATAAATGACGACCTGATCCGCCTCGGCAACATCGCCGCAGGACTTTCCCAGCCTCTCGGCGACATCGTATATCTCTATGGAACGACCATGACGCAGGGGCGGCTCTACACGCAAGACCTCAATCAGTTTACCGGCAGAGGTATTCCCATGATTCGAGAACTCGCGCAGATTCTCGGCGTCGCAGAAAATAAGGTTCGGGAATTAGTCGAAGAGGGGAAAGTCGGATTCCCGGAGGTGCAAAAGGTCATTCAGAACCTCACGAACGAGGGCGGAATGTTCTACAACCTCATGGAGGAGCAATCCAAGACTATTACAGGGCAAATTTCAAATATCCAAGATGCCCTCTCGTCGATGTTCAATACAATTGGCAACCAATCCGAGGGCGTTATCAATGATTCGCTGGATGTAGTTTCTTCGCTCATCGAAAACTATGAGCAGGTCGGCCGCGTCCTTATGGGGCTGGTTGCAACTTATGGCGTTTACCGAACAGCTTGCATGGCTGTCGCGGCCGCACAAGGCTTGCAAGCAATGGGCGTCGGTACATTGACCGCAGCCGAAGCGATACACTACGGATGGCTCGTAGTTGTAGAGAAAGCTCAAAAGCTGCTCAACGCAACGATGCTTGCAAATCCCTATGTCCTCATCGCTACTCTGCTGGCTGGTGTTACTGCGGCGCTTCTTTCCATGAAAACCGAAACCGAACGGATGAAAGAAGCAGAAGAAGAGTATCAAGCCCAAAAGCAGAAAACCATCGAGGCAGAGGATGAACACAAGCGTAAAATCGAGGAGTTATGTTCTATCGCCTCTAATGAGGCTGTCGCTACCGACACCCGTAGGGAGGCCCTGAACAAACTCGAAATGAAATACCCCGATATTTTCGCCAAATACGACACCGAGTATGAGAAGCTGAAAAATATCAAGCAAATCAAGGAGGAGATAGCCCAGCTTGAAGCGCAGGAATCCATCACCAATCCGAAAACAGAGCTGAAAGATGTAGAGGCAAGAATAAAGGAGTTGGAGGGAAAAACGAAATGGGCGACGCAATACTACCAAGATAGCTATGGTCAGCATCGTGCTCGAAATGTCCTTAAATCCGCTCGTTCGCGCGACGAAGAAGCCGAATTACAGAATCTTTACAACAAACGCAAGGCTCTTTCGGAACAGATACGCAAAAACGACGTAAATGCCTATTTCGAGAATCTGACGGGGGTTAGCAATGAAACCATCGAAAAGCAGATCAAGCAGCGGGAAACCCTGCTTGCCCAAATGCAGTTCCAAGAGGCAAAATACGGAAAAATCACGCAGGGGAATGCCGCTTTAACGGGTTCATTCTCCCGCGATGAACTGCAATATCAGCTCAACAAGCTACGCGCAGAGCAGAACAAACGGAATCTGCCGACCGATTCGAGTGCAGAATGGGGTGCAGCGGCAAAATCGGCCTATGAAAAAGCACTGAAAGAATACAACGACTTTCTCAATGAAACGGGCAACCAGCTCACGCACGAAGAATACGAACGTAAGGCGAAAGAACTGAAAGAAGCTCTCGATGCGGCAAAAAAAGCTTATGATGCGACAAAACCCGCCTCGGACAAGGATGCTCAAAAGCAGGACAAACAGGCCGAGAAAGACGCAAAAGAAGCGGAACGGCGGGCAGATAAAGCACGGAAGCTCGGCGAAGAACTCGTTAAAATCGAGGAGGAAACCAAAGCTGCCGAAATTGAGGCGATGAAAGAGGGTTTGGCTAAAAAACTCGCTATGATCGACCTCGAATATACTACACAGAAAAATAAACTCGACAAACAGGAGACGGATTGGAAACGCGAAAATAAGGAGGCGGGAATTTCGGTCAATGAAAACGGATTGACGACCGAACAATTCGACGCATTAAATAAAGCTCGACAGCAAAATGCAGAGAATCAAAAGAAAGCGACTGCCAAAGCATTGAAAGAGGATGCCGATGCCAAAGCAGAGGCTATGAACAACTACCTCATTCAGTACGGGTCTTTCCAAGAAAAGGTACTTGCCCTGACCGAAGAATATAATCGCAAAATAACCGATGCAACCACCGAGGGAGCAAAATTGTCCCTGCGTAAAGAGCTGGAAAATGCGATTAAAGATGCGAAATTCGAGAATCTGAAAGATTCGATCAACTGGGATGGTGTTTTCGGGAATTTAGGAGAACAGTCTATTTCATCGTTGCAGTATGCACTCGACAAGGTCAAAGCCTACTTCGAGAGCAATAAAGGCTCTATGAAATTTATTGAGATAAAAGACATTCAGGAAGCTATTTCAAAAATGGAAAATGAAATCGCCTCCCGAAATCCTTTTGTCGCGCTCCATAAGTCAATCCAAGACATCGGCGACGCCAAAACGGAGTTCACTACCGCATTGCAAGAATGGCATACGGCGCAAGAAGCTCTCACAACGGCACAGCAGGAATACAATGCCGCCCTTGCCGAAGAGCAGGCCCTCCGCGGACAAATAAACAGAGGAGAGCTATCGGCCGAAAGCGAAGAATATGCGAAATCCGAAGAAAGATTATCGCTGGCAAAGAAAAATCTTGCAGACGCAACTACGCATTCAATGCAAGCCGAACAGCAGGCATTGAACGCCCGGAATAGCATCACCAACTCATACAAAAGTTTTGCGACCCAGCTCCGTAATGTCGGAGGTATCGTTTCGGATGTCGGTGGCAAAGCACAGAATCTCGCATCCGTATTCTCGGATGATGTTGCAATGGGCATCGGGAAAGCCCTCGATACTATTGACGCGGTATTGGATGCTACGGCGACCGTCATTGACGCAATCGGAGACACAGGCAAGAGTGTTTCCGAAGCTATGGCGACGACAGCCGAGGCATCGGGAGCCGCCATGCAATCGACAGCACAGGCCGCAGCAACGTCGATCTCGACCGTAGAAAAAGCATCGGTCATCCTCGCCGTCATTTCGGCGGCTTTGCAGATCGCTACGGCTATCGCCAACCTCTTCAACGACGATGATGAGAAACAAAAAGAGATCGAGAATCTACAACGCCGCATCGACCAACTGCAATGGGAACTCGACAATGCCGATGCCGTCCGGTTACAGAATAACGTCGGGGATGCCGTAAAGAAATTGAGAGACATCTATGCCGAAACGACGCAGGAGGTATTGCGCCTGCACCTCACATCGCAGCAGTACGGCAACGCATGGACGCGGATGTTCGCCCGGATGCGCTACGACAGCGAGGTATATGAGAAATCCGTCGAGAAGATCGCCGATGCGTATGCAAAGGTAGCCTACACCGCCGACAAAGCCCTCGGAGGGAAGAAATACGACGAAAGCCGGAAACAGCTCGAAAATCTTGCCGAGCAGCAGATACTCATTCAGAAACAGATCAATGAGGAGCAGAGCAAGAAAAAAACCGACCATGGCAAGATCGAGGAGTGGCAGCGACAGATTCAGGAGATCGCCGAAGAGATGGCTACCATCATCAACGAGATGCTGGAAAACATCATCGGCTACACCGCCGCCGACCTTGCCTCGGAACTCGGAGATGCTTTCTTCGAAGCGGCCAAGCAGGGAGAGGATGCGATGGAGGCATGGCGCAAAAAGGTCAATGATATTGTCGCCGATGTCCTGCAAAGGATGCTCGTACAGAAATATTTGGAAGAACGCATCGGAGGCATTTTCGACAGATACAAAAAAGAATGGTTCGGAAATGACGGCACATTCAAAGGCATCGACGCCGTGATCGGTTCGATGAATGGATTTGCCGGAGAACTCAATCAGGTCGGAGAAGAGTTCAACGCGATCTATCAAGGTCTGTCCGATAGTCTCAAAAATTATTTTACGGGAGATGCCGAGCGCGAGGGAACGAGTAAGGGTATCACATCAGAGTCGCAAGATAGTGCTTTCGAGAGAAATGCCCGCCTGACGACCATTCAGGGGCATACCTATACCCTCGTACAGGGCATGAACGATCTGAACCGCACGGGCAATGCCGTACTCGACAAACTGACCGGAATCGAGAAGAATACCTCCGAGACCAACGACAAGCTCGACAAGGTCGATAAAAGTATCAAAGATGTTAAAAACATGGTCGATGAGATCGACCGGAAAGGATTAAAACTCCGAAGCTAATGCAAGCACTTATCAAGAAAATACAGGGTGAATGGAAAGCGGCCAAAGATGCCGCGCAAGCTCAATGCACCAATAACGGGCGATATGAAATGGCGGAGAAACTCGGAGCCTGCGATATGTTCAAGGGCAATGAGACATTGGAGGAGCTGATCGGGATGATGTTCTCCCCGCGAGGGGTCGAATTTATGACAACCTACAATTTCCCCAACCTCGCCACTTTTCGTCGTTTCAAGAAATATCATCCGGAGCGTTTCGGCGTGTATATCGACTGCGGCAAAATTTCGCTTTCAGAGGCCCGAAAAATCTTTTTGATAGGAGACACCACCGCAGAACTGAAATACAGCCAAACGGCCGGAAATCGGCTATTTCTAATGTGCGGGGCGAATGCCTCCGTCATCGCATCGGGGTATGCGGTCGTCAAGGTCGAAAAAGATAAGGATTCCGAGGTGAATTACATCGTTCAGGACAACGCGAAAATCTTATGGTGGGCAAGCTGTTCATAGACGGGCTGGATGCGTTCAGCGAATACGGCATATTTGTCGAGCAGTACGGGTACAAGGCACTCGTACAGATGCCGTCATTCAAGAAATTGAGCAGCACCGAATGGCCCGAATATGACGGCGAAGAGGTCGATCTATCCGCCCCCCTCCTTGATAGCAAAACATTTTCGATTCCGTTTTGCATTACCGATATTTTGAGCGCGAGCGATTTATTCGAGGTACTTTCCGATGGATCGTATCATATCTTCGACTTCGCCGAACTCGGCAAGTCCTACAAACTGCGGCTTCTGACCAATCCCGCATTGTCCGCCAAAATCCAGCTCGGAAAAATCACGCTGAATTTCGCCGATGACTTCCCGCCCGTCTATCCGACCGACGAGACGGACATCGAGAGCCTGAACGAGTACAATACGCTGCTGAATCAGGCTCCCTATGCAACAGCACCGGCGGGCTTCAAGCAGAACGGGTACGAGATGGATGATGTCGATTTTTCCCACTTCGGGGTCTATGTCCTCGACGGCACGGATCGGAATATTCAGAAAGCCCCGAATGTCCGCGAGAATCTGAAAGTCGATGTAACCAATCGGCCCGGAGTAAGCTATGACGGAGAATCGGTTTTCTACAAGGCGAAAGACGTTGCGATAAAGCTCTTTATCTATGCCGATAACATCGCTCAATTTTGGGAACGCTGGTATGCGCTTTTCACCGCCCTGCTGAAACCCGAACTGCGCAAATTATACAACGACAACTCTTTGGAGGAGTATAATTGCTACTACAAGAGCAATGCGGTAACGCGGTTCGATATTCGCCGCAACGGGCGGGTGTGGTGCGAGTTCACCGTAACCCTGACCTTTCCCGATTCGCGGCCCGACGGTAATTACTGCGTATTGGCGACCGAGGATAAGGAGGTAGTGATAACCGAGCCGGAAGAGGGCCTCATTGTATTTAGAATTTAACTCTACAAGGATATGATAAAGAAGAAAATATCGGAACTCCCCGAATGCACCTCATTCAAAGGGCTGTGGACTATCGGTGTCGATATATTCAACAAGAGCGTCAAGGTGTCGCTCGAATATATCCAGTCGGTCGTCGAGGGGATGAAAGCGGCGACAAAAGATGCCACCGATGTCACCGATGCAGCATCGAAGAGTGCCCAATCGGCCATCAATGCCGCGCAAAAAGCACAAGAAGCTACGACCGCCGCCAATACCGCAACCACGAACGCCAGCAATGCCACCGCCGCCGCGATTGAGGCGAAAGAGGATTGCGAGGAGGTGATCGCCGCCGCTGCGGAATTGGAACCGCTGAATCTTGTGCCGACTGCAATGACGGTAGAATACCCCTCGCGCCTGCTGGTCGGCAATATGGCGGAGAATTTCATCCGCGCCACACTCACTCCGGCCAGCGTCAAGCCGAATGTATTGTTCCTCGGCGACGATAAGGCCGTATCGGTAACTCCCGACGGACGCATTACGATCCTTGCCGCCGGAACCAGCATCATCCATGTCATCCCGACCTGCAACGTAGCCCTCTACAAGACGATTCAGATCAAGGTCTCGAAGCCTACGGTCAGGTTGGTAACACTCTCGTCGATCCGCCTCACGGCAAACGGTAATTTCAGGTTCAATTAAAAACAACATCAAGCTATGGCAAGACAAGGTTACATCAGCGAATTTATGAATGGCGGGCGCATCCTCTCGCATGGCAAGATCGAGAACCTCGCAGACGGTTTCAGCCTGCCGAATGACGCGCTGTTCTCGATCTACATCAGGCCCAAATACAGCAGCTCCACCGTGGACGCCGTATTGAGCGTGAAATGCTATCAGGACGACGAATTTTCCGACGCTCCGGTAGTGCTCAACGATTGGTCGCCGATGGCGATCAAGGCCATCGCACCGAATGCGGATTTTCTCAACACTCACGACCTCTATTGGGGAGCTGGGACTTACGTCGAAAAGGTATGATCGTCTCGGTTTTCATCTCCCTATCGCGGCGGCTGCGCCAATGGGCGACATCCCGTAGGCAAAAGAAAATGCGGCTGAATACCGCATCGTCGGTGATGTTCATCGCATCGAAAGGAAAAACGGTTTTCAAATTCTTAAACGACAAATAGCTATGACAGCAGAACAAGAAGCAATCCTCGAACAGATTATCGAGGCTTTTCAGAATGGCAAGCGATTGAGCGACTTGCCCGATGTATCGGGAACCAACCCGTTCAACCTCATTTGCGAGGTATTGGAGGACGGCGAGAGCAAAAAGGCCGCGCTCGCAACGCTCCTGCCTTACATGGAGGAGGAATGCAGCTACGGCATCGAGTTCGACACCGCTGTATCCTCGCCTGCCTGCACCCGTATCGGCAATCTCTCCCTGCACAAGAGCCTGCCGATCCACAACCGGATGAAAGGCTGCCTGCTCAACGACGACGGCGAGGTCGTGGAATATCTCAATCCGGCAAATTGGACGGGACAGACGCGCGACGGCTCGCGGGGTCAGGTCATGGTCGAACTTCCCATGCACTACCGCAAATTCGAGACTGACGGCACGAAGCGGCGGGTACGCATCAGCGAGTACCCTCTCCCCGGCTATCGTCTCGTCCCAGGGAATAGATACGTTTCGGCGTATCAGGCTACCATACAGCGCAGCACGACGACCCTCTGCTCGGTCGTGAATATGGATGCCGACTACCGAGGCGGCAACAACAATACGGCGTATGACGGAACCTATCGCACGTTCCTCGGACGCCCGGCGACGGGTATCTCCCGTACCAATTTCCGCAATTACGCCCGCAAACGCAAGTCCGGTTCGACGGAATGGAACTGCATGACCTACGACATCCAAAAAGAACTGTATTGGCTCTTCGTCATCGAATATGCCACGCTCAACTCGCAGGCGACGTTCAATGCGGAAAAGGACAGCAACGGCTATGCACAAGGCGGCCTCGGAGCAGGTGTAACGAACATGTCCGATTGGAGCGGATTCAACGGCTATTATCCGTTCGTGCCGTGCGGCCATACCGACGAACTCGGAAACGGCACGGGCGAGGTAGCATACCCCGTCATCAATGAGGACGGATCGACCCGATGCACGGTCATGGTTCCGCGCTATCGGGGTGTCGAGAATCCTTTCGGTCATGTTTGGCAATGGACGGACGGCATCAACATCCGGATCAGCCCGACCGAGGAGAATGGCGGCGACGGGTTGAGCAAGGTATTCGTCTGCACCGATCCGGCCAAATTCTCGGATAGCGGTTACGACGGCTACGCCCATGTAGGCAACGAGGCCCGCGCAGAGGGATATGTCAAAGAGGTGATTTTCGGCGAGGGAGGAGAGATCATGCCCTCCGTCGTAGGAGGCGGTTCTTCGACCTATTTCTGCGACTACCACTATACCAACATCCCGACGGCCGAAGCATTGCGCGGTGTCCTGTTCGGCGGTCATGCGAATTACGGCTCGTATGCCGGTTTTGCGTATGCGAATTCGAATCACACGCCCTCGGCTACGAATGCGAATATCGGGTCTCGCCTTTGCTTTATCCCCGCATAACGGATAACGCCACAGAAAACACGCTCGGCCAATAATTAAACGATACGACAATGGAGAATAACCATAATCCGATGGAAGATGACGGTTCGCTGGATTTCCTGAAAATCCCCGCCGACGAAACCAACAAGCATTTTAACTGCCCCGAAACGACGCAGCAGAAGTTGATAAACCTCACCTTTTGGGTCTGCGACTACATCGAGGGAGTGAAAACGAAGTTCGGAGAGAATCGGACGCTCGTCAAGATCAAGATGAATCGGGACGATCACGACCGCGATGCACGCAAGTTCTTCACCAATTCGCGGGAAATCAAATATGTCCTCGCCAAGATTCGGGAAATGGACAAATTCCCGCGACGGGTAACGATGCGGGCATCGGGAACGCGGTACTATTTGGAGTAATGTATAAAGGTTGGTTGCTCTTGCGGTGTCCTGTTCAGCGGTAATGCGAATAACAGCTCGAATGCCGGTTTTGCGTATGCGAATTCGAATAACACGCCCTCGAATACGAATGCGAATATCAGGTCTCGCCAATGATTTTCAGAAAGGTAAAAACATAAATTTTGAGAGCAACGACCCTGCCTCTCGGCAAAAAATATCACCTCAAAAAGGAGTTAGTAGGCGGTTTCGGGCATCCCGAACTGCCGAACGCCCCGAATATGAAAAGCAAAGCGTCGAAATGAAGCGTATAGGAAACTTATACGAAAAGATCATATCGCTGGATAACCTCCGCCTCGCCGATGAAAAGGCAAGGCGCGGGAAACTCCGCTCGTATGGCGTCTTGCTTCACGACAAAAACCGTGAAGCGAATATCCTTGCCCTGCATGAAACGCTGAAAAATCATACATTCAAGAACTCCGAATACAGCACGTTCACGATCTATGAGCCGAAAGAGAGGATCATATTTCGATTGCCGTATTACCCCGACCGCATTCTGCACCATGCAATCATGAATATCCTCGAACCGATATGGGTTTCGGTCTTCACAAAAGACACATATAGCTGCATCAAGGGCCGCGGGATTCACGGAGCGATGCGGAATGTCAAGCGGGCCATCAAAGACCGGGAAAACGCCCGATATTGCCTCAAAATCGACATCCGGAAGTTCTACCCGTCGATAGACCACGACGTATTGAAAACCATCATCCGCCGCAAAATCAAATGCAAGGATACGCTCGCCCTGCTCGATACGATCATCGACAGCACCGACGGCGTGCCTATCGGCAACTATTTGAGCCAATACTTCGCAAACCTGATGCTCGCCTACTTCGATCATTGGATCAAGGAGGAGAAGCGGGTGCGATACTATTTCCGATATGCCGACGACATGGTATTTCTCGCCTCCACGAAAGAGGAGCTGCACATCCTGCTGGCCGACATCAAGAAGTATCTCGCAGCCTTGAAATTGACGTTGAAAGGCAATGAGCAGATATTTCCGATTGCCGAGAACCGGGCGGACAAGCACGGGCGCGGCCTCGATTTCGTCGGGTTCGTATTCTACCACAACCAAACGCTCATGCGCAAATCCATCAAGCAGAATTTCTGCCGCATGGCCGCGCGTCTGAATAAGAAACTCAATATCAGCGCGAGAGACTACAAACAGAAGCTATGCAGTTGGTACGGATGGGCGAAAGTCTCCAATTCAAAACATTTGTTAAAAACCATCATTAAATCGCAATTCTATGACACGTTCGTATTACGATGCAAGGCCGTCTAAATTCGAGGCCGTAGGCAACGGAAGCTACATCTACCGTTGGGATATTCAGGAAGAGGACGCCCCGCAACATCAGATCATTGCCGAGGGGAACGAGAAACCCATCGCCGAAACTCCGCGCAAGCAGTATTCCTGCTATGAGGTAGTTGTATGGGCGACCGTTACGAGTAACAAAATCACGGAAGCCGCCATCCGTGCAATGTGGGATGCCAACTACGAGCAGAAGCTCATCAATGAGTACAACGCCGCCAATCTCGGCGTATATGGCGGCTCCAAGTCGAGCGACGAGGCAAAGGCGAAGATCGCCTCATACAAGGACTTTCTCGCAGCGAGAGCCACGTTGAAAGCCCAAATCGACGCAGACTGCGCCGAGCTGAACATCGAATAAAATCAGATCATGCTGACCCTGCATTTCAACAACACGACGTTGGACGTACAGGAGAGCGATAGCAGCTACCGCTATCGCTCCCTCATGTCCAAGCCGCAACTCGTCCTGAAATTCTCCCTATCGGAATTTGTCGAAATTCCGGTCGGGGCATGGTGCGAGTATCAAGGCGTGAAATACAAACTCGGATCGCCGGAAAACATCAAGAAAAACGGAACCCGCAATATCGAATACACGCTCACCCTCGGAACATTGGAGGACAACATGAGCCTGTATAAGATGCGTAATCCCGTCGATAAACGCCTCAAATGGTCGATGTGCGCCAAGCCCCACGAACTCGTCGAAGCTATCGTCTGGAATCTCAACCAGCGCGACGGGGCCGGAGTTTGGAAAGTCGGCGAATGCCTCGATGCGGCGGAGCAGACGGTCGAGTTCAATCACACCTACGTCGATGCTGCATTGCAGGATGTCGCAAACAAATTCGAGACCGAATGGGAAATCAACGACTATACGATCTCGCTGCATAAAGTCGAGTATTTCAAGGATGATCCCCTGCCGCTCGCATACGGCAAGGGGAACGGTTTCGAGCCGGGTGTCGGACGCACCACGCAGAGCGATGAGTTGCCGATCAAGCGGCTTTATGTTCAGGGCGGAGACCGCAATATCGACCGCTCGAAATACGGCTCGGCGGAATTGCTGTTGCCGAAGTCGCAGACGCTCGTTTACGAGGGCCGCACCTATCAATCTGATGCGGAGGGGTATTCCATCGAGCGCATCGACAAGATTTCCGATGCAGTCAAGGAGGACAGCCTTGATTGCTCCGAAATATACCCATCCCGCGAGGGGACGGTATCAAAGGTAGAAACGATGGATGTCGGGAAGAATTTCTACGACATCATCGACAACTCCATCCCCGCAGAGCTGAATTTCAACGACTATATCATTGAGGGCGAGACGGCGACGATCAGTTTCCAAAAGGGAATGCTCGCGGGCGACGATAAGCAGTTCGAGTTCAAATACAACCACTCGGAACGCCGCTTTGAACTCGTACCGCAGGAGATCGACGGGGTTACGATGCCGAACGAAACATTCAAGCCCGCCGTCGGCGACACTTACGCCATTTTCGGGATCATGCTGCCGGATGCCTATATCTGCAACAATACGGATAAGACAGGGGCATCATGGGATATGTTCCGTGAAGCGGCCCGTAAGCTCTATGAGAACGAAGACCCGAAATTCACCTTTACCGGCACTCTGCAAGGACTATGGGCGAAAAAGAATTGGCTCCGCGTGGGTGGTCGGCTGAAAGTCGGGGGATATGTTCTGTTCACCGATGAGCAGTTCGTTCCCGATGGCATAGCAATCCGCATCACGGGTATCAAGGAATACCTCACCTCACCGTATGCCCCTGTTCTCGAAATCTCAAACTCGGTTTCGGGCAAGAGCGTATCTTCACAGCTTCGGGAGATCGGGCAAAATGAGGTGGCGACAGATAACAGCATCCGCAACGCCGTAAGCTATACCAAGCGTCGGTTCCGCGATGTCAGGGAAACAATGGCGATGTTGGAGGATTCAATGCTCGACAACTTCACGAACTCCATCAATCCGCTGACCGTGCAGACGATGATGATGCTCGTCGGGGATGAGAGCCTGCAATTCCGGTTCGTCGCCAGCAAAACCGACCTCACGGCGGTAAACGACGGTATCACCTACGACAATGCGGCAAAGCAGTTGCATATCCCGCACGGATTCATCCAGCACATGACGCTCGGCATCGGAACGATTTCATCCTCTCATGCCGATTCGGAGTACAAGGTTTGGGAGATGAGCGAATACCTTTCACCATACCTCGACAATGGCGAAAAGAAGTATTATCTATATGCCAAGGTCAGCCGCACGGACACCACCGCAAAAAGCGATTTCCTGCTCTCTGATCGAGCGATCAAGATGAATGATGTTGCAGGGTATTATCATCTGCTGGTAGGTATTCTGAATAGCGAATATGACGGCGAACGGAGCTATGTTTCGCTCTATGGGTTTTCGGAGATTCTGCCCGGCCGCATCACGACCGATAAAATTGTATCATCCGACGGTCAATCTTTTTGGCACCTAATCAAGAATCAGTTTCGAGCAGGAGATGCCAATAAAGCATTCGAATGGAATATAGGTGATTCAGGCGCATTTAATATTATTGGTGCTCGTATCGAAACGAATAAAGATCGTTCAAGAATAGTATTGAATCCCAATTCCCGGCGTATCGAAATGTATTATAATGATACACTAATAGCTTTTTGGTCCTCCGACGCAAACGGATCTTTCATTAATATAATGCCGAGAGAAGGAGGCGCAGCCAATAAATATGCCGCCATATCATCTAATGCCATATCATTAAATAGAGACTTCCCTGATGGATTAAGTTATTTATCTGAGTTTAATTCAGATAATGCTAATTTATGGGTAAGAGGCCAACGTAATGCAAGGGTGGTTAATTTTATAGTAGGAGTAAAAAATACAAATACAAATGGTTATCCAATTTTGAAGATTTTAATGGACGGTATTCCTACTTCCGACCCAAAAGTTTATGGACAGGTTTGGAGAGACGGAACTACTCTGAAAATATCACAAGGATAATACAGCTCTTCATTATAGAATACCTACCCGTAATCACAAGTGCCGTCAGAACCAAATAATAATTTTCCCATTCAAAATAGTACCTATTAGATACTATTTATTACCTTTGTTGAAAATTAAATCCACTATGGAACAGAAGATTGAAAAAGGAATCGGGTGGCTTGAAAAGCTACTCAAAATGGAGGAGAAGTACGGATTTTTCCGTTTTCTGCGGGTGCTCCTGCTTTTACTCCTCACGGGATTTGTAATCCTCACTATCACCAATCCGTGCTATGTGCTGGATAAAGTCGAATCAATCCAAGCAGAGCAACATGATGAATCGGTATCCAAGCGCATTCAGGTAGATGCGGATATTCGTCTGATGCTGCGCAAACTCTTATATGCGCTCGATGCCGACCGTACATGGCTCATAGAGCTGCATAATGGGAGCAAAAACCTATCATCAGGATTACCGTTCCTATACGGCGATATGCGAATCGAAGAGGTCGCCGACAGCATTAATAACGTCGATGACGAATATACCGATTTTCAGCTATCGAAATACCCTTTTATCGGGAAAGTCTTTGACGACGGATTTTATTGGGGAGCTATCGAAACGATCAAGGAGATCGACGAACGAATGTATTTCAAGTTCAAGTCGAATAATGTGAACGAGGTCGCCATTCTCGCCCTATATGCAGGAGAAAAGCCGCTCGGAGCAATCGGCATATCATTTTGCGGACAAAAACAGATGGACGCCTCCGCTGTCGGCAAGGCTATTCGCAAGTGCGGTATTCAGGTAGCAACCCTATTATCCAACTAACATCACAACATCATGGAAACTATCAAAAAGATTCTGACCGCCATCTTGAAATGGCTGGGGAGTATTCCATCCGACAAACTCCTGCACCTCATTGCGGGTGCGGTAATCGCGGCCTTTTTCGCCCTTGTCATTCCCTATACGGCTGAAATATGCGTCTTATTCGCCGCCATCGCAGGGGTGGCAAAAGAGGCTTTCGACCAATACCGCTACAAAGGATGGGATTGGCTTGACTTGGCCTATACAATGGCCGGAGGTTTCATCATTCAAATTTTCGCGTGGCTATGAAACTACTTTTGAAACGCATCGCATTGAAGCCGACCTATACCATCGGCTGGCTCTACATCGACGGGCAAAAGGTCTGCGACACCATCGAAGATGCCGTGCGAGACCTGAACAAAAACGGACAGTTCGACAATGGCGAAAAGAAAGTGTATGCCGAAACCGCTATCCCCTATGGGACATACGACATCACGCTGAAAATCCAATCTCCGAAGTATAAGGATCGAGCGCAGTACAAATTCTGCGACGGCTACCTGCCTCGGCTGCTCAATGTGCCGGAGTTCGACGGCATCCTGATCCATATCGGCAATACCGCCGAGGATAGCGCGGGGTGCATATTGGTCGGCGAAAACAAGGAGGTCGGCAAGGTGCTGAACTCGACGGCGACATTCCGACGGGTCTATGACATGCTCAAAACGGCCTCCGACCGGGGCGAACCAATCCAAATCGAAATCGTATGAGAACGCTGATTTTGTGCCTTATCATCGGTTTGCTGTCGGCCTGCTGCCCGTGCAAACATCTGACGACCTCGACCGGAATGCGGGATAGCCTGCATGTCGAGATCAGGCATCGCACAATATGGATTCCCGACACGGTACGGGTGCAACTGCCGGCCGAGCGAACCGAGCAGACCGTCCGCCAAGATTCGAGCCACCTCGAAACCTCGGCAGCGGTATCGGACGCAAGGATCAACCCCGACGGGTCGCTATCCCACTCGCTCGAAAACAAGACGGACGATCGGGAAATACCGACGCAGCGGCCGATAGAATATCGGGACAGCATCGTTTATCGGGATCGGGAGGTCGAGGTTGAAAAGATCGTCGAGGTAGAGCGCAAATTGACATGGTGGCAACAGACGCAAATACGCGGTTTTTGGGTGGCAATTATCATCATTCTCGTACTGCTCCGTAAAAAGATTTTTCCCTTGATTCGGAGGTTTATTTGAGGGCGCAAAGGCGAACAATACAGCCGATTATAATAATAGCTCCAAATTTCAGAAACTTTTTGTACCTTTGAAAAAGTTTTGATATTATAGCGTTTGCTATTGTTTTTAAGGTTTAGGAAATCGCCAATTTCACAACGGACTTAAAAAACAATGGTAAATGCCTGCGTTATGCGTGGCATTTCCTTGTTAGTCCGTAGGTGTTTGGCGATACCTCTAAACCGACAGGAACGCCCACGCTTTTTGTGTGCATATCCGGAAACAGCAGCGAATGTTTGATTTACGGATAGCATGAGCGAAAAGAAACCAACAAGGCAGGCGGAGATCGTATTTGCCGCCATGAAAGCAATCGAGGCCAACGGCGGCGAAATGAGGATTTCGGATATATACGCAACCCTCGCATCATCGTTCCCGCTGACCGATTATGAGAAAGAGGAAACCAAGAGCGGCGTCATCCGCTGGAAAGCGTATCTCAACTTCTATTCGATAGAGGTAGGCAAGGTCGGGTATCTCGTCAAAAAGAGCGGGATTTGGCATCTGACGGAAGAGGGTGCGAAAGCTCTTGCCGCCGGAGCCGGAGAGTTCTTCGCCGATTTTCACGGCAAGTTTTCCAAGATACAGAAAGAGCACGCGGTATCGGTCATCGAGGAGAATGCGGATCAGCCCGATGATTTGGATATGTTGCAAGGTCAGGCATCGAAAGGCATTCGGGAGTATATCATCAAAAAGAACCCTTACGAGTTTCAGGATTTGGTCGCCGCCCTGTTGCGGGCAATGGGCTACTATACGCCATTCATCGCCCCGAAAGGCAAGGATGGCGGCGTTGATATTATCGCCTACCGAGACCCGCTCGGCACGACCGCCCCGCAGTTGAAAGTACAGGTCAAGCATTATCCGACCTCTGCAATCTCCGTCGATGTCGTCCGCAGTCTGCTGGGGGTTCTCGTGAAAGAGGGCGAGGTCGGCCTGCTGGTTACATCGGGGACATTCACCAGCGAATCCAAGAAAGAAGCCCGCAACGGGCATCGTTGCCTGCGTCTGATCGACATCGACGAGTTCATCGACCTATGGATTCGCTATTACGACCGCATGAGCGAGGAGGACAAAGCCCTGCTCCCGATTATTCCCGTTTATTTTCTGAAAGCATAAAACCATCATATTATGAAAAAACTCTTATCTATTCTATTCCTATCCCTTTGCATCGCAGCTTGCTCCAAAGACGATACCCCAAAGCCGGAGATGGACGAAACCGTCAAACAGATTTGGCAGACTTTGAACGGCAGATATATCGGGTTCCATGAGGATAAGTTATCATCCGCCGGTTCCTATACGGAAACCATCGTCTTTCAGCCCTATTCCGAGCCGGAAGAGATCAAGCCGACGGTAATCCTTTTCCCGGATTTTACAGCATACGGAACCGCCGTCATAACCGACACCCGATTTGAAGAGATCAGCGGCTCATCGACCTGCTATTACTCAATCGACGTAAAATATGAGGGAGCAATCCCGACGATCTCATTCTTTGAATACGGAACGGACGGCGAAGTAGTAAACAGCGAAGATCAGCGCAACATCAAGGTCATCGACGCCTCCTCTTTCAAAATGTGGGATTATGGCTTGACCGAGGCCGAGAATGCGATAATCTACACCAAGCAATAGAAATCCAAATAATTCATTATCTTTGCGGTACTGATAGCCCCGTATCAGTTGCGTTGAATACCCCTCTCGACAGACCGATAGATCGGGCGTTGAGAGGGTTTTTCATTCGATTCTGTTACCCGTCTGTTACCCGGCCTCCGAAGTGGCGTTTATTGGTTACAAATAAGCCAATATATCATAGTGAGTTACAACCTATTTTAGAAAGAAGTAATAGATTTTGCATCGGCAAATGACGGCTTGTAAACAGCCATAACCAACCATAACCATTTAGAATAAAGTCGCTGTATATCAGCGACTTTTGTTTTTACATACTTTCCAGTTGCCGTTTGGAGATCACGGATTTTCTCCATATTTTCCTACCATATTTCTACCGCGGAGCAAATTCCACGCAAGCCGAAATATCACACCGACGCATTAGTTGACGTGTGTTGACAATGGTTTACATGTGTGGACAGTTGGGGAAATTAGTATTTATGAAAAACGACGGAAAATAGAGGGAAAACATGGAGGTAAAAAGGATTTGTCAATGGTGCGGGAAACCCTTCATCGCCAAGAAAACGACGACCTGTTATTGCAGCCCGCAATGCTCGAAACGGGGCTACAAACACCGCATGATGGAGCGGAAGATGGAGCTGCGCCACATGCAGGAGATGCTGGAACTGCGCTCGTCGCTGGAGAAGCAGGAATACTTCACCTTTTCGCAGGCGGCACGTTTGATGGGTGTAAGCCGCCAGTACATCTACAAACTGGTCAAGGAGGAGAAGCTCCGCGCATCGCGGCTCAGCGGGAAGATGTCGTTGATACGGCGGGCCGACATCGAGCTCATGCTCAAAAGCAAGCCTTATGAGCGGATGGTCCCGAAGGAGGACTTCAAAATAACGGAATACTATACCGCCGAGGAGATTGCCCAAAAGTACAAGGTTAACGCCAAATGGGTGTGGACCTACACTCGGCAGCACAAGGTACCGAAGGTGCGTATCCGCCAGTTCAACTATTACAGCAAGAAGCATATCGACGCCGCCTTTGCCAAGTATGAGGTGGATTCCGACCTGACGGAGTGGTACACGCCCGAAGATATTCAGGAGAAATACGGCATGACCCGCATCGCCATCCGCTCGCACGTCTACCGCAACAATATCCCCTCGAAAAAAGAGCACGGGCAGATATTCTACTCCAAACTCCACTTCGATCTTTCCAAGACTGCTGAACAGGAGAGCAAGGCGGAATATTACACGGTCAAGGAGGCAATGGAAAAATTCAAACTCTCTCGTGACTCGGTGTACGGTATTTTACAGTTCCACCAGATTTCCCGAGAAAAGAACGGGCGCTTCGTCCGCTTCCTGAAAGTGGAGTTCGACCGCGTGATGGGAGTCAAAAAGTAGCCCCGATTCCAGTCCGCGGGAAATGATGTAAAATGATTTGCCGCTGACGCTGGTCTGCTTGTTCTCATTCCCAACATTTGCCGTAAAATCAGTATTAACCATAAAATTTTCATGTTATGCACGAATGTAAAACCGTAACACTGAGAACCCGCCCGCTCAAGGGACGGATGTTGTCTTTCTACCTGGATTATTATCCCGGGTACCGGGACAAGGAGACCATGAGGGTGATCCGCCACGAAACGCTGGGCATCTACCTCTATGCCGACCCGAAGAACAAGCGGGAGCAGAACTTCAACGAGGTGATGACCGAGAAGGCCGAGGCCATCCGCTGCCGCCGCTTCGAGTCGGTGGTCAACGAGCGCTACGATTTCTTCGACAAGTACAAGCTCAAGGCCGACTTCCTGGAGTATTTCCGCAGTCAGCTCCGCAAACATGACCCCAAATGGGAGTTCGTCTACCTCCACTTCCGCAACTTCGTACACGGCAAGTGCACCTTCGAGGAGATCGACATCGACCTCTGCAACAAGTTCCGCGAATACCTGCTGACGGCCAACAAGCTCAAGCGCAAGGGACGCATCACGCGCAACTCCGCATCGGGATATTGGTCTACATTCAGGGGGCTTCTGAAAATCCTCTACCGTAACGGACTGATAAAGACCAATGTCAATGATTTCCTGGACAAGATTGAAACGGAGGATGTGGTCAAGGATTATCTTTCAGTGGAAGAGCTCTACAAACTGGCCGAAACGCCTTGCAAGAAGCCTGTATTGAAGACGGCATCGCTCTTCTCCTGCATGACCAGCCTGCGCATCAGCGACATCCTCGCCCTCTGCTGGGAGGACATCGTAGACTACTCGGCCGGCGGCAAGTGCGTACACATCGTCACCCAGAAGAACCGTGCCGAGGACATCATCCCCATCAGCGAGGAGGCGCTGGATCTGATCGACTACAGCCCCGACAAGCGGGGGATGGTCTTCAAGGGGTTGCAGCGCTGCTGGACCCAGACCTACATGAAGGAGTGGATCCGCTCGGCGGGTATCACCAAGAACATCTCCTTCCACTCCTATCGCAGAACCTTCGCGACGCTGCAGGCGGCTGCCGGGACAGACATCCGCACCATCCAGAGCATCATGGCGCACAAAAGTATTACGACCACCCAGCGGTATATCAAGGTAGTGGATGCCAACAAACGGGAAGCCAGCAAAAAAATCACCTTGATGCGGAAGAAGTGACGGGCGGTTTCCGGCCTGGTTTGACGGATAAAGTACGATTTTTGTTTGAAAATCGCACAAAAAGAGTGATAGTTAGCGTGACAGCTGCAACTATCACTCTTTTTTTTGTGACTATTCGGAATTACGATTATAACTTCACCTCCGTAACCATTACAAACAGTTGCGGATATGGCTAATACACTCCAAAAACGGGCTAAAAGAATAAGTCTGGTTCTAACCCTCGCGGCGGTCCTCTTTACCGTTGTCGATAACTACCTTTACCTATGCCACGACATCAACATCACGCCCGTGGCAACGCCCGTCATCATCATACTTGTGGTATCAATCGTCTTGTGCGGTGTGTTGCAACGGTACATCTACCGTTGGCTTATAAAATACTCGCTCTCCCCTTCCGTCAATCAGCAAAAATTGGAGGCTGACAAAACAGAACGCACCCGGGCTGTTGTCACCGAGCAGGCCGAGAACCGCGCTGAGACAATAGGAATCGAGCCCGTCAAGGAGGCCGCCAGGGTCGAAACGGGAATCACCGCCGGGCCGCACCGCGATCCCTACATGGAAAGATACAACCAGTTGCTGGAGGAGATGAAACAACAGGAGGCCCGACGCCACGCCGAACTCATGGAGGCCATCCGCGAATATGTGACCGTCGCAACCGCGCCCTTCCTGTCGCAGAAGGCCCTCGACACCCTCCTTACCAACATCGAGCAGATCGCCTGCGGCCGGACGGACTCCTGCCTGCCGCTGCGCTCCAACCCGGACCGCCCGTTGCGGTCGCCGGAGTTGCGCCACCTGGCATGGAACATCGGCGAACGGCTCCACATCTCACTCGAAGAGCGGGCCCGGTTCATTAAACTGTCGTTTCCCCATGAACTCAACAACGCCACCGTCGAATACCTGCAGCGCAATCTGCGTGTCGCAGTCCCGAGCCATATTCCAATCGACATCCCCGACGAAGGCGATTTCCGCTTCCATCTGGAACTGATCGGCGGGCATCAGAAAAAATGAACCCCTGCTGATGAAAAAATGATTCCCGTCAGCGTTGGTCTGCGTGAATTCATTCCGTTGGTTTGCACCATGTTGAACCACATAAAAACAATGACGACATGGCAAAGGACCAACTTACATTCAACGACCTGCCGACGGTAGTCGGCGAGCTGTGCGACCGGATCGCAAGCATGGAGAACCTGCTCTCGGAAAACATCTCGCGGCAGAGCGCACCGCAGGAGAACACGCACGTCCCGATGACGGTGCAGGAGGCGTGCGAATACCTCCGGATGCCCCTTTCAACCTTCTACTACAAGGTCAAGAAGGACAACATCCCCGTCATCAAACAGGGCAAGCACCTCTACATCTATCGGGACGAGCTGGACAAGTGGCTGGAATCGTCCCGCAAAACCCCGCCCGCGCAAAGCTTCGAGGAGGAGAACGAGGCCATGGTCGCCTCGCACCGCCGCAAACCCACCCCCCAAAACTGGTAGGCAATGGAAACGACAGACAACCATACGCCAACACCGGAGGAATTGGCCCTCTTTATCGAAGAGTCGGCCGTACGGGCAGCGGACGCCTGCGAGCAGTCGCCCGCCGTGCTGCGGGTGGACGGCTCCGTAATCGGGACGCTGGGCAACTTCAGCGCCTCGATCGGGAAGGCCAAGAGCAAGAAGACCTTCAACGTCGCGGCTCTCACCGCGGCAGCCCTGACGAACGGCACGGTGCTCCACTACCGAGCCTCCTTCCCCGAGGAGAAGCGGGGCATCCTCTACATCGACACCGAGCAGGGACGTCCCCACTGCCAGCAGGTACTGCGGCGCATCCTGCGGCTGGCGAGACTGCCCGAGGAGCGGGATCCCGACAACCTGGTGATGCTGACGCTGCGCAAATTTCCGCCCGACATACGGCTGGCCATTGTCGACCATGCCATCGGCACTATTCCCCACCTCGGCCTGGTGATTATAGATGGCATCCGCGACCTGCTCTACGACATCAACTCGCCCAAGGAGGCGACCGACATCATCTCCCGGTTCATGCAGTGGACCGACGACCGGCAGATCCACATCCACACCATCCTACACCAAAACAAGAATGATGAAAACGCCCGCGGCCACATCGGCACGGAACTCAACAACAAGGCCGAGACCGTCATGCAGATTGAAGTGGACAAGGAGGAGCGGTCGATTAGCGTGGTGGAGGCAATCCATATCCGCGACCGCGAGTTCGAGCCCTTCGCCTTCCGCATCAACAGCGAAACGCTGCCCGAGCTGGTGAAACCCTACCAGCCGCGGAAGCGGGGCGCGGGGCGTCCAGCCAAGGGACCGTTCGACCCGGCACGCGATATTCCCGAGGATGTACACCGCGCAGCGTTGGATGACGTTTTTGCGGAGGGCAGCATCGGCAGCTACCGCGAGTATCAGGAACGGCTGAAAGAGGGCTATGAGCGGCAGGGCGTAAAGTTCGGGAGCAACCATGCAACCAAGGTTGCAGCTTTCCTCCGAGAGCAGCAGATGGTCATACGGGAAGATAACGTCTACCGGCTCAACCCCGACCTCCGGATTTGATTCCGACTTTACTTTATTGCCGGGGTGTATATAATAGAATAAAGCAGAACTGCCGGAGCACAGGGGCTGTTTCCCCGCTCCCTCTGTTTCAGGAAACTGGAACGGCGCCCTCCTCCGCTGCCGATACAGTTGCCAATCACCCTTGTATATCCGGTGCGGGGCGCTGTCCAAAACCCGACACGAAGTGTTGCAAGATATGCCAAGGTATAACCTCACTGCGTTGCGGTTGTACATTGGCGCTCTTGCCGGCTTCCATTTGTTGCCGGTGCGCTGCTCGCAGGCTCGCACCTTTTCAACCATAATAACAGATGATTTTCATGGAACACGAAACGATAGAACAAAACGCTGCTTCCGACGCGAAGAGAACGGTATTCATCGGGGCCAAGGTAACGCCCCAGCAGAAAGAAGAGATCCGGGCACGAGCCCAACAGTGCGGCATGACCGTGAGCAACTATCTGCTGTCCCGGGCATACGGCTACACACCCCGGGCAAGGCTCACCCGTGATGAGGCAGCCCTGTTGCAGGAACTGGACGGTTGTCGCTCCGACCTAGTCAAATACACCTCGGCGCTTCAAGGAATGTCCACAAGTCAGCGGCTCACTCTGTTCAACCAGGTTCCCTTCATGGCCGGATGGTTCCATAAGCTCCGCCCTATCACCGAGGCGGTCAGCGACTTTCTGACAGCCGTCCGTGAGCAGAACCGAGTCCCGGCACCCCCAAAAACAGAAGAAGAACAATGATTGCAAAAGCCAAAGCCATATCTTACGGTATCAATGACCTTCGTTATATTACTGGCGAATCAAAACACAAGAAGCATCCGGAAAAAATATATCGGGTATTGGACAATCTGTTGCCCCCGGATCTGGACGCTATGGGAATATGGAACTCCATACAGTTGACCCTTGCCCAGCATCGGCCGATAAAGAATTCCATTATCAGAATAGAGTTGAGTCCATCTCCTGAGCATACCAGTTTCTATGACATTGAGGACTGGCAAAAACTCTGGCACGAATTCGCCGAAGAGTTCGACAAACAAACGATTACCGGCAAGGACGGAAAAGTCCGTTCCAGCCCGACCAATCTGGCCAACAGCAAATACACGGTTTACCTGCACATGGATTCCAAAGGGAAAGTTCCCCATCTCCATGCCGCAATTTGCCGCTTTGATGAAAACGGGAACATCAATAATGACCATAACATTCATCTTCGGGCACAACGTGCAGCCGAGCGAGTTGCTGTGAAACGTGGCTGGAAGACAGCGGAAGAAATCCGAAGTCGCAACATTCCGGAAGTAAGCAGAGAGTGCATGGAGGCATTGAGAACCATGCCATCATGGTCATGGGAAGAATACAAGAAGGCACTTGCCCGGAGAGGCTATTCCGTATATGAACGGAAAGACAAGAAAGATGTTCTCCGTGGATATGCGATCCTCAAAGGAAATACCAAATACAAGGCTTCCGAACTGGGAGTGGCCCGTAACCTGATGATTTCCAAACTTCCCCGAACCTGGCAAAAGCTACACTACCGTGAGAGGCTTGCCGCTCAGGTCAATCCTTATCAGAGCCATCGGCCGGAACCTGTTAGAAGACCGACAGCCGATATGGACTATACTCACTATCGTTCCGGCTCGGTGTCCTACACGCTTTCTTCCCATAGCGGAACGGAACAGCGTTTCTATATCCCGGAGCGGGTACTTGACTATTTCAACGATGAGTTTGACTATCGGGAGGTTGCCAACAGCAGCGAGCTGACCGACATAGCCGTAGCTATCTTTGTTGGTATGCTTGATACGCCCGCCGTATCTGCCGGAGGTGGTGGCGGAGGTTCGCAAAGCGATCTTCCCTGGCGGGACAAGGACGATGACGACCTGCAATGGGCTCGCCGCTGTGCCCGTGCTGCTACCCTCCTATTGGGCAAGAAACCTCGAACAGGATTAAGACGATAAAGTCATGAAACAGGCACACAAAAAGCGGCCGCCTCGTGCGACCGCTAATAGTCCGCCGGTCTTGCCGGATATGGGGGGGGGAATTACTTTATAAATCTGGAAAATTTATAAAAGAGAACATTCCATAATTTTAATTGGAGCTGGATCAACTATGGCATAATGTATCCTTTGTCTTCAGCTTTTTCTACGATCTTAATTAATCTCTTACATTGTGCCGCAGACGGCAGTGAGTTCCGTTTTATATACTCTGCGATACTACCGATAAATGCGACATCGCCATATGATAATATATTTTCTTTTGACAAATCGTTATATACCCTCTTCCAATATTCAGCTCCCAATTTAAATACCTCCACAGAAATGTCGATCGCCTGGCTGAATTTGCGCTCCTTCTTCGCAGCAGCTTCCTCCTGCTTCATCTCATACTTTGGAATTAATGTCGACCTAAATTCTTCGGATAGAGACAACGGCAGATTCTTGCATTTATTCCAGGTATCTGCGCGGCGGGCCAAACTTCTAACCAAACCTCCTTGCGCCTCCTTCTCAAAGAACTCATGAATAATATGTGCCAAATTCATTAACTCCTTTTCCAAGGCAGGATACATTTCCTGCTTTTGCCAGATTAGCTTCCAATCGAGGTCCAGGTCTTTTGGAATCATAGACATCATCTTTGCAATTGCATACGGAATTATCTGAGCCTTATTACCGCCAGTCGGGTACCAGTCTGCCTTATTAATGCGACGGTCCAGGGAATCAAAAATAATTACAGAACAAACACACTTTGAGAAAAACACCTCATTAATACTCTCTTTGGATGTTTCATAAAGATTGTTTATAGTCTTAGCAAAGTGAGAGAAATTAATTGCCGAACTCTGACAAACCTCATGCGGATTCATGGCAAATGCATTAAGACACTTAGCCAGCTTTTCTTTCTTAATGACTTGATTTTTGGGGTGTTTTTCGCAGAACTTTGATCGGGCAGCAGGGCTTAGCTGCATTTGCTCCTGCTCCCATTTGCCTCTAGAACGTTCGTAAAACCAGATAGTTTGATATGGGTTCCCATTTACAGGCGGCGCCATCTTTTTCCGAGACAATTGCTCCATCAAGACATGGAAAGGATGATTTGAGAAGAAATCAGCCTCAGATACGGCATTCTGGCTGTTCGCACACTGAGATATTGTTTTAGTAATACTGTTGTATCGGTCAATGTCCTCCTCGGACATATCATCATCAACATTAAGCACAGTCAGTTTCATCGGCACAAACAAATTATTCATGCCACCATCCTTAACTTCCTTTTTAATTTTTGCGTTCGCAAGTGATGCAGTTGTCTGACCGCCGTTGATAATTTGCGGATCTTTTAAATATATAATCTTAGATTTATCCTCTGAAAAACCTATTGTACGGGCAACTACAGCTATTCCATTATTGTATGTAAAGAAATTCTCCGGATTCTTTATAATCGTTTCACGTATTCCCTTGTTGACCTTGCCTCTTACGCTCAGGAAAGCTCTGATGTTTCCTTGCAAAAGTTTGCTGCCGTATTTGCAATAAATATTTGCCAAAAACTCCCCGGGGACAATGCCAAGATAGGCATCGTAATTCGCATCTTCTCCAATATCAGCTTTAAGATACTGAATCCCGTCGCATCCAAAATCCTTTGTCTCAATTTCAATGATTTCGCTGGAATTTGTAGAATAAGTTTGATGGAAACGCTCTATCGTCCATATATTTAACTCAACAGGCCGTTCAAGAAACTCTTCACGACTGACGTTCTTCACTTGTCTGCTAAGCACTGCATTGGACAGTATAATGAACTTAAACCGAAGTATTTCAGTAGCAAGCATACTTTTGCCGACTTTTGTCTTAATCTCTTTTGCGATATTGATAGCGGGATCAGAATCATCACAATATGCAGAAACATCGCCTTCAACACTCTCCTCGATAAAATTCCGCATGTGCAGGAATAATTCATCAATGCGCGTATTGGTTAATGTAGGCGTATTGTCAATCTCATTAATAAAATCACTCGCAATCATAATCAGAGCCCCGTCTGCTTCATCATAAGCATAAGCATCAAAAGCCATTATCCGCCCTCTCCTGCCCTTCATTTCTATGGACATAGGCATGGGATCGGAAACTTCCCCAATCTCCTCCAACAGATCAAGGGCTTTGCTGATAAACTGCGATTCAGGCTCCGTTCCTTCGTGTTCAGCATCGAAACGGAGCTGCTCCATAAACTGTATTCTAAATTCGCCTATATCCATTGTTGTGCTATTATAATTGTTTATACTCTTCTATATTTGAAAGGAGAAGTTCATACTGTACCTTCACTATCGGCAAAGCTATACTGTCATGCCTGATACGAGGGAACCCGTCACAAACAAGATATTTGGCAAATGAACTTTGAGAATATACAAAATTGTCGTATTCGCTTGACCAGTCAAAACCGTATGACATCAACTTTCTGGCGAACATTTCCTTATAGAAATCATTGTCTGTCAATGTCATAATTTCATCCGCCAAAGAACTTAACTTTACGCCTGCATATCCAGGGCTCATCTTTTCAAGTTTATACACAGCCAAATAACCATCCACATCGCTGTCCAGCTGCTCTATAGATGATATACGCACAGAACCTTTGCCTATACTGACCGCCTTTACCTCATACCATACACTATCGATTGAGAAATCTTTATTTGCTTTCTCCGGCCCAGTCCAGCTCTCTATCGCTTTATCTGCACCATACGCCGGAATCATTTCGTTTTTCAGAAACAGCATTTCACCTATCAAACCCATTATCTCCGGCTCTGTCATGTCTCCATGGTTAGGTTTGAACAATCGTTTCCATGAGGCATATCTATTGCATACGGCTCTATACCCTTCAGCTTGATCTGAAATATTGTCCACAGAAGACAGAAGATCTTGGCAGAAGGTGCAGAATCGCTCTAAAAGCTCCTCTTTCTCAAGCAAAAACATTAACGAATATGAATCTGAATCCTCATATTGTTCAACAGATATCACTTCAGAACCAAAAATTCTCGCCGGGATATATCGACCTTTATACTTAAAGGCATATCGTCCTTTATCATCCCGGCCAACATATGTGTCTATTTCGGGAGATGTTCCCACTCGTTTGAAAAATCCAGACTCGAATCCTTCTGAGAAAATGGCATATATGTCCTTACTATTGTACTGTGTCATCGTATTCAACGTCTTCTGATTCATCCTGCATGAATTGCTGATAATATATCTTGTTTGCTTTGTAATGCTTTACATTCTGAGCACCTTGCACACCAGGGAATCCTATCGCAAAAGCAACCATTTTATCATCTCCTAATGACTCTCTATATTCCGACAGCTTTTTCTTTTCGTCTTTCCCTTCGGTTTTTACAGGTTCAATAAGTACGATAATAAGCAAAGGTTTGCGATCTGCCAAATGTTCAAAATATGCTTTATTGGGAATATCTCGATTTTCATTTTTCCCTTCTTTTCGCCATATGGCTTTGCACTCACGCTTTACAATGTCTAGTTGTTCCTGAGTCAATCCATATGCACCTTCTTGTGTACTCAACAGTTTTCTTCTTGAGCTGACAGCAATGGCATTATTTTCAATATGGACAGTACGCGCTGCACATCTGACGGATTCAATATGCGGGATCCCATAACATTTGTCTGAGTCACCGCTCTGGAAAACAATATCCCAAAGATCCAATCCGACGGTGTTCTCATCCATTATAAAATCCAAGATATATTCTGTATTAAAGTTCGGATTTACCTTTGAACTTTTTATGTTCTTCACAAAGGTTGCAACCACATCTTTAGGAACATCCCGGACTATTAGAGAGGTATTATTTTTAAACTTGCTGAAGGAATAACTTCTTTTGTACAATTCATCCGCCAGCCAAGTTACTTGCTTTAAGTTCAAAGTATTATGGTCTACATTCAGGCTAATATACGGCGTTTCAAAAATATTTCCATAATAAGATTCCTGTATATCCAAACTATAAGATGTTCTCATCTTATTACCGGCAGTAATTTGCAACTCCTGGCAATTGTCGCGCACTTTAATACCGAAATCTTTAGGAGTCAGCCGCTGTGCAAACATTTCCTTCAAATCCGCTTTCAAATCTTCAGAGGCTCGGGAAATTTCATCATACCAGCAGGCGCTTTCTTCACTCGTCCATATTTGGAAGATATCTTCATATCCTTTTCTATAGCCGAACCATCGCCCCATTTGCATTAAGACATCAAAAGTGGCAGTATTCCGATAGAAATAACTGGTCAACAGCCCCTCCAAGGTCAACCCTCGAGACAAAGCCAGTCCTCCGACAGCAATAACGCGCAAAGACGGATTACCCCTGTAATCAAGCTTGCCGCTTGATTTCAGGCCATTGACAACCAATATTTTTATATCTTCAATTGCTTTGGTCAGATTCTCTTTGCGAACAACTCTCTCAAATGAGACATCTGCAACAAAATTGTAATGCTTATTCCATAAATGTTTTAATTCATTATACAACGGCAGGGCCGTATTTTTATGGGGATCGCTGTTGAAATCTTTTTCAACTATACTCTTGAACTCGTTATAGATACGCTCAATCTCATTCTTTATGACATTCTGCACCTTTACATACCGGGACATGTTGACCAGCATGCTCCTGGGAGCAGAACTCTGTCCGCGCAGGTCCCGAATTACATTCGCCATAAAGAAACAATAGACCGCTTCTCTCAATGAATCTGGGAGAATCCCGTCCCATTCTTTTTGATGGCGATAATAGAACTTGCCAGCATTCAACTCGTCAACATGAGTGCGAGCCCAATCCCGCCAACATTCATCCCCGTAATCCGGCTCGTCAATATCAATGATATATCTTATATTTCGGTAGTATTTAGAACCCGAGTTAAATATCTGTTTTGCACCGATATATGTCGACGGAGTTGGCAATGTATATATAAAATGTTCCGGGAACAAATCTGCATTTTTCATTTCATCCACAGAGTCCGGATCAATAAATACATTAGCGAAGGGGGTTGCTGTAAAACCAACATAGGATGCCGTTTTAAACAGATTGCATATTTTCCTGATAATGGCATTTGTTTTTGTCGGATTAGTTTCATCCTTGCTGGTATTGACAGATGCATTGTCCGCCTCATCATCTATAAGCAGCAAAGGAGCATTGACACATGCCTCCAAATGGTCGTAATTATTATTTTTAAGCCAATTGTATAATTTTGTAAGAACTGAAACATTCTTCTTTACAACAAACAAAACAACAGAACGTTGCGACTCCAGCGACACAAAAATACTGTCTTTCTGCCCGACAAAGTCTGAGGATTGAGTTGTATATGAAGATGCCAGCAGCTGTTTGTCATATTTGCCGACACCGACTCGTCTCGGCTTCTCGATTTTTGTCAATGCATCCTTTTTGATTTCAAGCCCGACAATCCCATGGTCAACGCGCTCTTGAGTCTGCTGTCTAAGATTCTCAGTTATGCCAGCCAGCAAAATAACGACTTTATAACCGGCGTCAACCGCTTTGCAGATCAACCCGGAATACGTTGCCGTTTTCCCAGACTGAACATCGCCGATAACCAATCCGCGGATTAAACGCCGACCTTCATGTTCTTCTTTAGGATTGCACAGACAATTCATAATCTCAGGAAGCGTCTTTTTATCCAGAAGCTCTATGCTCTTGTCATCCAATGACGATTCTTCCCTCAAATACTTGCTGTAAAGCCGCCAGAAATGTTCGTCTTCAATTTCTGCATGTTCGTACCAATTATGCGGATCGTCATAATCATCGAATATGCAGTTGCCCGGAGTATGTTTAATTGCTTCTTCGGTTTCTATTGCACGAAAAACTTCCTGCCGGTCCTCCGCAGACAATTTTATTGCTACGACTTCCAGGCCTTTGTCTATATATGAATCAATATCTTCGTACTTAATGGCTTTTCCGCTCCGCTTGTCTGCCCTGATGCGAAGCATAACAGCCATTATAAGATCATTGAATTCGTCACTGCTTATCTTCATGGGTATAATAGTTTATCAGCATTTCCCTCAATTGGGGATGTGAACACCAGGGTTCCGCCCGCATGATGGTGTCAACAGCTTCATTGAGTTCCTTCCCGTATTTCATTGCCTTGTCAATAAGCGTCACTCCCAACTGGAAGTCATCATCAAGATCCTTCGACTTATCTTCAACGATTATCGCATCATTGCACCTGTCCACATATATGTCTTGCACCGGGATACTTTTTTCGATTTCAGATAACAATGTTTCTACAATATCAGACACATCATCCGGTATTCGCTCCATTACATATTTATACAGCGGACTTTCACGATTAATTTGATAATAAAACGCATCATCCCGACCTCGGATCCTATCCCATATATGGCTTATATTGTCTTCGGCATTATCTTTTCGACCGCGATGAGTTTGTTTCTTGACGGAGATATCCATAGCCTCTTCAACGGTTTTCTTCAGCTGATTCTGAATTGCTTTGGGTATTGATGCATTTTGTTTCTTTATGTCAATTCCCCAAATGTCATCAAGTGAATTTGGAATATCCACCCTGATTCTGGCATTCTTTGTCAATTCACTCCGTTTTAGCCCGAACCATGTTCCGTAAATAATCAACCGCTGATTTCTATAAATATAGAAACCCTGTCTTGTCCTGAGATTCTCTATTCCGCCCAGAAGTTTTTTATCCTTTTCTGTCAAATCTGAGGCAAAAGGCAGCACATATGGACGTATTTTTATCTGTCGCTCAACTCCCTGACTGTCACGAAGTGCAATAGTTCGCTCTTTTTTTGTCGTAGTTTTGGCATTCCCCTCCAAAAAAGGATCCTGAGCTTTTACTTTTGCATTATTTATCCAGACGGCTATCTTCTTTGCCGAAATATAACGATGAAAAATAAGCGCTATATGGTCTTGGACTTTATCACTCAACTCTCGAAGAGTACTAAACACTTGACCGTTATTAGACTTTTCCAGCACATCAAAATCTTCCCATATCACAAGTGTTCCGCTACCTTTTGTCTCACCGATTTCCAGCAAAGCCTGTATGTATGGCAAACATGATATTTCTTCATCTGCAAGTTCCTTTACCAGCCATTTCTTATGCTCAAGAATATAATTATAATCCCACGAATAAGCACAAACTTCACCATCCTGAATGCTCACGACCGTCAATACACGGCATTGCGATAATGATGCCGCTTTGAGTCCCAAACCGAATCTGCCTAAGTCACTCTCTGAGCGAGTAGCCTCGGCAGCTGAACTTCCGTAGCACATAGCCTCAAAAAGCTCTTCTCGAGACAATCCGCAACCGTCGTCAAGAATTCCCACGGCTTGTTTCTGAAATGGATCTGTCGGGAAAAATAATGAAATATATGAGCATCCGGCACTAATACTGTTGTCAATGACATCAGCAATAGCCGATTCAAAAGAATAGCCCATTGAACGCATAGACCCCATAAGCATGTCTGCTTTAGGAATATTCTCTTTGTAGATGCTCATAAGCCCCAATTCTAATATGTTAATATTTTTTCCATGACAGCCTTAGCCAGCAATGGCGGGACTGCATTGCCAATCTGCTGCTGCACTCGTGAGATCGGCCCCTCAAACACAAAATGATCTGGAAAGCTTTGCAGACGAGCTGCTTCTCGAACAGATAAGCCTCTATCCTGATGAGGATGAATAAGCATGCTCTTCCTATAATTTGAAATAACAACAGACGGCTTGCTACCAATCAACCGTTTATATATACCGCTATGACAACGCTTCTTGTCTGCATAGTTGCCCATCAGAGAATCTGGAATAGCTGACCAGTTTTCTCCCTGTCCAATGTATTTATAGCGTTCAATCACATAATCTTTATTGCGAGATACAATATTCTGAGTTGGCGCTTGCGATTTCTCTCTCATCAGTTGCTCATACTGAGTGGCCTGCTCAAAAGGTACTGTATATTCACCTTCCAATTGTATTTCACCGTTCTTGAGAACAGGTAAATCGCTAATTGCCTCATCAACAGAAACTGAATAATCAAATTTTTCCGGGAAATCAAACTTTATTCCATTTTTATTCCCTACAATAAACAGTCTGTTTCGACGCTGAGGCACACCATAATCTGAAGCATACAGTATCTTTGAATTAACCGTATAGCCAATAGACTCAAAACAGTTCTCTATATGATCTTGAATATTTTCTTCTCCGTCCTTAAATTTTGTAAGCCCATAAACATTCTCAAATACAAACCAAGTAGGTCCGATATCCTTGACAAAACGCAAAAACTCTTCAAACATCCTATTGTTAGGATTGGACATATCTCTAGTTTTTGTATTCGACAACGAAAATCCTTGGCAAGGAGGCCCGCCCATTATTATAAAAACAGGTCTCGACTTCAATCCTTCAGTTGACAGTTTGCGGATATCTTCACAGAACACAGTGGCATTCTTAAAATTTCTGCTATATGAAGCAGCGGCATAAGTATCCGCTTCTACGGCATATTGCATTGAGATACCAGCCATTTCCGCCCCCAAACTCAAACCTCCGGCACCTGCAAAAAGGTCAATTCCAATCAATTCGTCATTAACTTTTTTCATCTTGCTATTAATTTCCCACAAAATTTTAATTCACCAGCTGTCTTCTTATATTATCACGCCACAATAGATTAATTACAAAGATATAAGTTTTTCCTTAACAAATAAACAAGCTGATATGCAGATAATACAAATACACACAGTCTGTTCGCAACATTTGTATATCATTAATATTTATTAATATATTTCAACACGTAATTCCGGTAAAAAAATTATTATCTTTACCTAAAGCTCAAATTCCAAATTAAATGTGCCAGCTATGCCAGATACTTTAACCAAAGAGCAGCGTCACCACTGCATGTCAAACATTCACTCCAAGAATACCAAACCTGAGATTCTTGTTAGAAAGGAATTGTTTAAGAAAGGTTTTCGCTATCGAATAAATGTCAGCAAACTGCCTGGCAAACCAGACATTGTTCTCCCCAAATATAAAACAGCCATATTTATTAATGGCTGTTTTTGGCATGGTCACGAAGGATGCCGACATTTTATTATCCCTAAAACAAATACAGATTATTGGATGTCGAAAATTCGAAACAATCAACACAGGGATAAAGAGTCTGTATTAAAGCTTCAACAAGCAGGATGGAAAGTGCTTACTATATGGGAATGCGAATTAACAACTACGAAATTCTTAGAAACAATTCGAAAAATTGAAACAATTATCAACGCGGATTTTTATACATAGCTAAAAGATCAATAGTCTCAGAATGAAACCGCAACTTTTGTTCTCGTTCAATAATGGCAAAAACGAGGAGAAATAACATTGCATACAGACATTATGCCTAGATCATTGGAAACATTTTCTATTGTAACTTTATGCTTAAATCTTTCTTAATAAAAAGAATATGCCTCAAATAAAACCATTATATAACAAATATATTACGCATATTGAATTATTGCACAATGCGAATATTTTAACAGAGATAGATAACGATTATATTTGTCCCATTTGTTTGCGAAAATTCTCTAAAGAACAGATTTCTGCCTTGTCATTAGAAGATGCTCCACAAGATTCTTTAGGTGGACACAAGATAGCTATAACTTGTAAAGATTGTAACAATTCGTGTGGGTACGATGTCGATATTCATCTTGTAAATTTTCTAAAACGATTAGATGAAATTGATTTTATAGAAGGTTCTACTCGACGTATAGTAATACCAGATAATGGTAGAAAGATAAATGCAATATTAGAAGTCGGCATCAATAAAGAATTGAAAGTAATTCTACCTCAAAAAATTAATAATCCACAATGGCTACAAGAACATATAAACAATATCAAAAAGGGGGATGTTATAGATATAAAAAATCAAAGAGTAGATATTGATATGAAAAAAGCATCAACGGCTATTCTAAAAAATGCTTATATCATTCTATTTTCTCACTTTGGATATTCTTTTTTGCTTGATAATCATTATGATAGAATCAGAGAACAGATAAAAAATCCCAGTAGATATATTATACCTGATTTATGGACCAAGCAGCCCATAAATATGCAAGATGGAATATATTTATCTAATGATAATAGACATCGTGGATTCTTTATAATATTCACATGTCAATATAAAACAGCTAGAAAACATCACTTTTGTTGTTTTATTCCTACACCTTTAATGCCATACGAGTTTGCATATCATTTCTTTGATGAATACCAACCTAACACACCTGTGTATATGCAAACTATAAATGGAGATTTTTTAACTGACGAAAAAAACATAAAGGCACTTAACAAGTGGGTATATAGCTGGGATATGAAATTAAAGTATTAAATAAATTTGAAGTTATGAAAAAAGTAAAGAAGTTTAAAGAGCTTTGTTCTGAGATGGAACAGCGAAAAAAGAATCTCGACGAAGAGTTAAGAGAATATAATCAAAAGGTTAACCATATCCGTAATTTAGGAGGGTTTGTTTCATGTGAAGATAAAATTATAGATTCTTTAGATTCTATTCCCCATAAATTAAAAAGAGAATATGAATATCTATTTTCGCAAATACACGAACATATACGGTCTCAATCTCAATGGATCAACGAGATAAATCAAGCCTACATGGAAGCACAAGATGAAATTTTAGAGTGTGTTCAACAAAAAACACAATCTCAAGATATGGTTAACCATATACGACAAACAATGGAAAGAATTGCACAAGTTAATAGACTTGCAGCAATAGAATATGGAGAAGATGCAACCTCCTCCTTTCCTAGGGAAGATAATAATTAGACGTCATATGTTTTTGAATATCTTTGCAACGGGTGATTTCATAGGGCAAAAGTAGTGAACCAATTTATAACATGAGTCATTTGCCATATTTTGGTATTCCTTCTTATGTGTATTCGTTCCCCTTTCAATAGATACCACAGCTCAACAATGTAGTAAAGTTTGATGAGTTCTGGAATTTGGCGTTTAATTTAGGTATGTGTTTCACGTTCATTTGGACAGAATAATGTTATTTCTTTTACTTGTTGAGATTTGAAATTGCAAAATGAGAAAACATTATTCTAAATATGTTTAAATGAATGATTTTAGAACAGATTCAAAAAATAGTTTTTATTTGTTAGTCGCAATATTTTATGTACATTTGTAATTAATATAGCCATTGCCGAATGATGTAGTTCTTATTAATTTTCGCTTCCGGGTAAGGCTTAAACATAGATACCTTGAATGTATGGATATTCTCGCAAATATTAAAGAACTTGGAGAGCAACGTCTTTATTTAGTTCCGGATTCTTCGGAACCAGATAGAAAATTCTATCTTGTGCCTTCACTGGAGGATTTAGACTCACCCAAAGCTACGCTAATTTTGACAGACAAAAACGGGAAAGCTGTTTTTGATATCGTAGGTGAGAACCAATTTTATTTCTATGAAGAGCAGGAAAAAATAGATTTCACCGACCGCCTTGATGCTCTTGCCAATGATGTCCGCGAAGCATTGAAGCAAGGCGTGGATCTTTCATCACTAGACATACCAGAACATGCTGGTAAAATGAAACCTTACGATCCTGAGCTTATTGATGTCCGAGATTCTCCAATGTCTGTGTTTCAGGCATATACAATGATTAATGATAACGACATTAATCTTTCACCCGATTTTCAACGCAACATAGTATGGGATTCTAAAAGGAAATCACGACTTATAGAGTCTATACTTCTACGTATTCCTATTCCTGTGTTCTATTTTTCACAAGGGAAAAATGGCAGGTTGTCGGTTGTTGACGGGCTTCAGAGACTCACTGCTATCAAATCTTTCATGGATAATAGTCTTAAATTATCTGAGCTGGAGTATCTTACAGAATTAAATGGGCTAACATACGCTGATCTTCAAAAAAAATACGATCTTTATTGGAGGCGTTTCAAACTAACCAAACTATCCGCAAATATCATACAACCGGGGTCACCTACTAAGGTCAGATATGACATTTTTCGACGCCTAAATACTGGAGGCCGCCCTCTCAATAATCAGGAATTGCGTAATTGTATGGCATCTCCTTCACTGCGTAAAGCGCTAAAAGCGATGGCGCATAGTTCTGAGTTCATGGATGCTACTGGCCATAGTATTGATGATGTACGAATGCAAGCTCAGGAAATGGTGTTACGCTTTATGCGCTTTTGGTATTGGATGAAGCTTAACGGATCTATTGATGAATATAAGGGCGAGATGGATACAGTATTGGATGACTTTACCGATGAAGTGTCGCTAATTGACAATTTCCCCTTTGTGGAGTGTGAAACCGATTTTAAGAATGCAATGATCAATGCATCCCATCTATTTGGACGACATGCTTTTAGGAAAGTATTTAAAGGGTTTTCGGATGATTCGCCACGTTCATTAATCAACAAAGCGTTGTTTCTTGCCTTCTCCGTGGTGCTAAGTAGATTTAATCCTAAAGATGTGAGAAATAAAGCATCGCATGGTGAGTGGATTACTAGACTTGCTGATGTGATTGACAATAACACTCCTGAAAGTCTGAAAATAATGAAACTTATTTCATATGGTACCAACGGTCCGAAAAACATAAAAGAAGCGTTCTCTGTTGCTGAAAAGCTTGCCGAAGCATTAAATTAATTTTTTTATTAATAATCATGCTATGCCCAAACTAAGAATTGAAAATTTTAAATGTTACAAAAAAGAGGAGTTGTTATTTGGAGATTTGACTGTGTTAGTAGGGGCAAACGGTGCGGGAAAGAGTAGTGTAATACAGTCGCTCCTTCTTCTACATGAGGCTGTCCAGGCTCCTAAAGAGCATCGCCGGTTACCTTTGAACGGTTTCCGAAGTCAAAATTTAGGTTCTGCATCTGACATTGTGTTTAACAATGACATTTCGCTAGATATTAAATTGTCATGGGTGGTAGATAAGCCTTTGAAATCTTCCCGCGTAACATTAAGAAGTCCAGATAGCGATGTAATATTCAATATCGACAAAATAAAGTGTTCTATAGGAGAGAATGAACTGACAAAAGCAGAGTTTCACTTTATTTCTGCTGATCGAATTGGATCCTCGATTGCCCAGCCAATGCATTCATCCGGCAATCTTAATGTCGGTGATAAAGGGGAGTATTGCGCTCAGTTGCTTGCTGATACATATTCTCATAAGGTTAATTCGTCAAGATTATATGACAATAACACATCTCCATTTCTACTAGACCAGGTGAACCTCTACATCAAGGATCTGTTTCCGGGAGTAGAGATTGTAGCAAATTCTTCGGAAGAAATGCAGACAGCTCAGGTACAAATGAGAAATTCCGTCCATTCAGAATTTGGTCTTTCTACCAATGTTGGTTATGGAATAAGTTATCTGTTGCCGATTATTGTTGTAGGCCTTATGGCAGACAAAGGATCAATGATGATTGTTGAGAACCCTGAAGCTCATTTGCATCCATCTGCTCAATCTCAGATTGGGAAATTCCTTGCAATGGTCGCAGCCACGGGTACACGTGTGGTAATTGAGACGCATAGTGACCATCTCGTGAATGGTATTCAATATTATGCGTTAAGTCATGGTAAATTTCTACCTAATGTAATTATCAATAATTTCAGTATAGCCAGCAAAGCAGAATCTCATAAAAGATATATAAAAATAGACAGGATAAAACTTGAAGGGAACGGGGACTATTCTTGTTGGCCTATAGGTTTTATGGATCAAAACAAAAAAGACCTCTACGAGCTTTATAATCTCAGAAGAAGCATTCACAATAATAGAAACATGTGATGAATCTTAGCTATTATTTAGACTTAAAAAGTTTATGCAATGCTAATACAAAGCAAATGGAGTTTTTTTTTCAATTAGCATTCGATATTTTGGCGGAATCCCAAAATTTTTCAGATAGTTTATTTGAAGAATCTTTCATACGTGATGACGATGATGATGTATTACTCCTAAATCATAAATCAGGCCAATCTCTATATGAGATATTTTTCTACACTTTTTCTGGAGAGATTGGTAATAGAATTATTCCTATTGTTTTGCATGGTTTCGGTTCCCAAAATAGCCAAATCAACGACAACATTCCATATGGAGAGATAGAAGGTAAAGTCCACCCTAATGCCAAATTGGTTACTCCCCAGAGAACTAAATACCTTTGGCTGCTATCAGAACTTAATCATTACTACGAATTTAGAAAACACCATACCTATAATAAGGTCTTATCAAATGACTGTGATACGTTTCTGGCAGTATATTTACCGAATGTTTCTTTTACAAAAGGCGCGTTGAGATCATATAAGAAATTTAGCCATGATGATAAAAAAAACCTTATCGATAAGATAAAGAAACTTGATGAATACATATCAAGACAATGGAAAAATAATGCAACGTTTCCTATTGAAGATTTTTCAAAATCTACAGGTGTGGATGCTTCCGATGAATCCGAGGCAACTAAAGCTGATCCAAAATTGAAAAGACAAAGATCATTCTCAATTCCCGACTTAGGTTCCATCTACTGTTTCCATCACATTAAGATTTCAAACACCTATCGTTTACATTTTTATGCTGACCCTAAAACTAAAAGGGCCTACATAGCATATGTGGGGGGACATTTAAAGACGGCAAAAAGCAGATAGTTTTCTAAAATTGGCACTGTCCAGAATTCTGTGTAAATGGAAACAGGATTCAGTTGTAAGGCTGTTTTTATATCTGGGATTCTAATTTTAAACATAAGTATAAATTGATTCATAATCAAGCCCCAGTTTGAAATAGGCATAGTCCATTTCTTTTCAATCTCCATAAGCGAAAGATATACGGCCTTTTTTACGGCATCGTCCGAAGGTGATGAAAGCTTTGATTTCGTGTACTTTCTGATTTTTATTTATAATAGGAGGCCGTCCCATATATTACAATTTTTTCTGTTAATAATAGCTGAATTATTGTCAATTGTTTTCTATTAAAGACATTTATATCCACTTCTGAGAGTACTGTCAAGGTGTATATACTCGTAACGGGATATATGATGACTACAAATATTACCAAACACTCAACTACCCATGCATCATACGCGGCTTTATGAGACTTCATTGCAACTATGTAGCACTGCTGAAAGAGGTTGATGTATAGAAGCACAGGAACGCTAAAACCATCCTGCGCTGTAAATTTTAACGATGAAATATGAATTCATAATGAGGATATTTCTTACCGATATTTAAAGCACAACATTTTTTAAATTTCTTACCGGAACCACAAATACATAAGTCGTTTCTCCGTATATTACCATAGTGATTATTTGTAATTGTGTACTGATACACTTTTAAGTCCCAATCATCATAAGGATTATCCAGTTTTTCAAATAAGGAGTCTATCACTCCATAATCATAATGGTCATTTTGGGCTTTACCATTTTTATCGGATAAAAACAATACCGCATATTTATGCTCTGGATTAGGGACTATAGAAATTCCAAGAAGTTTACACTTGGTAACTATTCTACCGCACATTTCCCCATTATATATCTCTCCGATAATATGTCCACAAGGTTTTCTTATTGATACAACTTGATCACAAATACTACACTTCTCTTCTTGGATAAGCATTTCTGAACTGGCAAACAATCTATACGGAAAAATTACTTGCAAATTCTTTACTGTTTTTTCAATTTGATGTAAGCAGAAACTTTTCCGATCATATTGATAATGATTTTTTAAAAATCCCAACTGTATTTCAACCTCTTCCAGCTTACACCAGCCTTTATAATGCTCTTTCTTTTTCAAAAGATTAAATGCTTCTATATACAAATAATGAATTTTAACTATGGTTTGATAAATCCATATTTGTTTTGCCGCATCTTGTAATTCTTGCCTGGCATATTCAGCCTTTATCTGCTGCAATTCGTTGATAAAATTGCATAGCGAAAAACATTGTTCTGGAAGTGTATTAAGTTTATTAATAATTTCTTCATTCCTCATACTCCTTCAATGCATTCAAAACAGTTTTAATTTCTGTTGCTGGCCCCTCATATTCTATCGTTTTTGAAGTTCCATCCAAAAATTCTACAGTCACCGAAAAATCAATATGCGTTGGCTCTAAATACTGTTTGTCCGTTAATGTACTTATATGGTTTATAGTAGTTGGGGTAGAAGAGTTATCTATAACTTGTATCTGAGGTTTTGATTCATCTGATTTTATATATTTATCACAGATGTATTCTGATATAACACATACAAAAACAGGTATAGCAACAGACTTGATTACAAACTTCCCAATTTTTCTATAATGATTATTAAATTCAAAGGTTTGATAATCACTATCAGAAATACATATATCAATACTTATTCCCTGAGGTAATTGCTTTTTGAAATACTGCAATAAAGAATCTGTACCAACAGGAAAAACTGGGCCTATAGAATCTCTTAAATCCTCAAACGGCACTATCAATATTGATGCATTGGACAATTCATTTTTTAATTCAATATCAATATAACTCTTTTCAAGCCACGTCCTAAAGTTTTCGGTGGCATCTACAACCTTAAGTCCCATATATGCCTTATACTTAATATTCTTTTTTCTGTCATAATACGTACAAAGTTATGAAAATCCAAGAAATAATTTCTCAGAACATATAAAATGACTTTAAAGAAAATATTTCATTGTAACACAACTAAAAGGAGGAAGAAAATGAATGTGTTATAGTAAAATAGCTCCAGCCATTTTTCTTTTGCCTGCAAAATATTTTTCCGAGCCAAATGTACAAAACAACAAGTTTCTCGGCATATAAATTGACCTCCGACTAAATTATTTCTAATAAAGTTCCATTTATGAACTTTTATTCTTATATTTGCGACAATAAGTATCAGATTTGATATGTTGAACAACATATACATACTGACAGACACCGAGCTTTGCAACAGGATTGCAACCAAAATAAAAACGGTACGCCTAAAGCAGAACATGTCGCAGACCGAGCTGGCAGACAAGAGCGGTGTTTCCATCTCCACCATAAAACGCATGGAGGACGGAGAGGTAAAGAACTTCGAGTCGCTGATCCGCGTCCTGCGCACCTTGGGCAAGCTCGACGTCTTCGTCCCGCTCGTCGAGGAGGAGCAGTTGAGTCCGAATGAATACTACGAGTTGGCCAACCAAGCAAACAAGCCCAAGCGCAAACGGGCATCCAAAGGTTACACAAAAGAGAATAAGGAGGAATCGGAATGGTAGACGTAGCTCGTGTCAATCTATACGGCCAGCCCATAGGCTCGGTACGTTGGGACCAAAGATATGAGGTCGCACAGTTCGAGTACGATCCGGACTTTGCGCGACAGGGAATAGAGCCTTCACCGCTGATGATGCCCGTAAGGGAAGGACGTGTGTACAGTTTCGGGGAGCTCGACAAAACGACCTTCAAAGGCCTGCCCGGAATGCTGGCTGACTCCCTGCCGGATACATACGGCCGGGCCCTCTTTGAGAGGTGGCTGGCTCTGACGGGCCGGACCAGCGGCAATGCGATCGAGACGCTTTGTTTTCTGGGCAAACGCTGCATGGGTGCCCTTGAATTCGAGCCGGCCATCGACGCAGTCGATACGGATATCCGGATAGAGGTCGATTCTCTGGTGGATGTAGCCAGAGAAGCCCTTGTCGACAAATCAAGTTTCAACGTGAACATCAGTTCCGACAAGAAGGCGGCCATCGCGGAGATTCTACGTCTCGGCACCTCCGCCGGCGGGCAACGGGCCAAGGCAATCATTGCTTACAATAAAACCACCGGAGAGATCCGTTCGGGACAGGTCGAGGCTCCCGATGGGTTCGACTACTACATCATCAAGCTGGACAGCGTATCCGCCACGGCCGGATTCAGGGAGACGGAGAACTTCGGACGTCTGGAGTACTCCTTCTCACGTCTTGTAAGAGAATGCGGCATCGACATGGCGGAGTGCTCGCTGATCGAAGAGAACGGGAGGGCCCATTTTCTGACAAAGAGGTTCGACCGGATAAACGGTGCAAAGGTGCACATGCAGACACTCTGCGGCATCGCACACTTCGATTACCGGCTCCTAAGGACCTACTCCTACGAACAGGCGTTCGCCGTAATGCGCGGTCTGCGACTTACCTACAAGGAGGCGCAGGAGATGTTCCGCAGAATGGCGTTCAATGTCGTGGTGCGCAATCAAGACGATCACACGAAGAACATCTCTTTCCTGATGGACAGAGGCGGGAAATGGCACCTTTCTCCGGCCTACGACATGGGCTACGCCTACAATCCCGACGGCCAGTGGACCTCTGCCCACCAGATGTCGATAAACGGCAAATTCAGCGGTATTACCAAAGACGACCTGCTCGAATGCGCGGCCAAGAACAACATCAAGAATGCCGCACGGATTATCGACGAAGTTTGCCAGGCGGCATCCATGTGGCCAGAAATCGCCCGGGAGTGTGAGGTGCCGCAAAAGATGATCGAAGAGATCCGACCGAATATGGTTTTCTTCTGATTGGTCTATCCGAGGGGTTGCTGCAACTTTACTTTATCCCCGTATTCATATATACGTTCATTAAAGTAAAGTCAAAATAAGGGAAGAAAAGAGATGGCTGCACCATGAGAATGGTCTCAGCCATTTTTTCTTTTGGATGCAAAAACTTATAAGCGACCCGAGGCAAAGGTCGGACAAAACACACCTCCGGCCCACCCAAGATGCCGGCCAACAGTCCCTAAAATATCCGCGAAGCCAACCTCGATTTTACAGCCCGTTTTGGCGAAATAAACCCTGACATGCCCAATCTTTGCAGACGGGGCCGGTCGGGGTCCGAAAGGGCTGTTTTTGCCTCTTTCCCCTCTGTTCGGAAGGAGATGATGAAAAAATCGTTAAATCTTCGATTTTTACAAGAACAAGTAAATCATCAGCCTCCTAAATACTATATAATTGGTAATCAGAATGTTATAATAATGCATCAAAAAATAATAAACCTATTGGTTGATTTTTGAAAGACTCTTACTATCTTTGCGCCATAAACCCACAGGTTGATTATGGAGTTTGATATCATATACCCAGAGAATAAAGCAGATGCATTTGATGCAGAATGCGTGATTGCAGCCGTATTCTTTGATGAAGATGAACTACGCACGTTTGGTGTGAAGAGTGATTCATTGGAGTTGGATGACGCATTTTATAATTACAACCAGTTTGAAAAAGCATTCAAATTATGGTCATCTCCTCAGTACTTGAGCGACTTCTACAATCAATTTAAGACTTATTTTCAAACTGAATATTGGCGAGATATTTCAGAAACCACTTTCCTAACCGAGGTTAGCAGATCCCTAAATAAAATAAGGAAAACAATTATTGACGCCATGGAAAACAATACATTCCATGAATTGATTAAGCCTTTAGATGCAGCCGAAGAAGAGAAGAGAATATATGAAAGCATAAGGGTAAAGTTGAAACAAGGAACAATCATTGGCCATTATCCTTTCCGATTTTATGCTATTGAAGTTGAAGAAAAGAAATGTTACCTCATAACCGGAGCTACCATCAAGGTTCATAAGGACATGAAAAAAGCTGATAATACAGACATTGAATTGACCAAACTAGAACATGCTTTAAAATATATCAACTATAATGACATAGATACCAAAGATACTTTCGTGACACATGCCCTATAAAATTACAAGACAATAATACTCTATAAATAACAGCAATCATAACACAAATACAAACGACTATGCGTGCACGTGTCAAGCCAACAGAAACTTGGATCTCAAAATCAAAATTTGAGATTGAGAACGAGGAAGAGCTCCTTGCATGCAGGAGAATCATCCTCAGAATTATCCGTTACATGAAGGACAATAAAATGAGCCAGAAAGACCTTGCCAAAAAATTGAATGTATCTCCCCAGTACATAAACAAATTGCTTCACGGACAAGATCTTGACCTCAAAATTACCACAGCATTAAGATATGGACGAATCCTTGGGGTTAAATTAATTACACTCCCTGAAGACGAGCCATCTATGCCCCATGTTACGATTTGCTACTTCAAAGCAACAACTCCAATCAGTAACATCGGGAAAAACCACTATAATTACACATCAAACTCATTAAGGAGTATTACAACAAACTGTTAATTATGAATACGATTCAATATTCGCTCAGAGGGGTTTCAATAGAACAATTCGCAACTCCATTTGAACCATCAAGTGATAATATTCAACTACACCTGAGCATTCCCATTCGCACGAATTATCAGGATCACAGTTTTGCAGTAGGAGCCAATATCCAGTTTCTAGAGGAAGACAAACCATTCCTTATCGCTGAGGTATTATGCCACTACATCATTGAAGAATCATGCTGGAAGGAACTTACTAATAATTACACAAAAGACGCTACTCTCCCTAATGACCTTATAAGGAATCTTGTTAGAATAGCAATCAGCACATCGAGAGGTGCATTGTGCGCAAAAACAGAAAACACTCCATTTGCGAAATATTTTCTACCCATCATTGAAATGCAAGAGAATCAAGGAGAGGATGTTATCATCCCTAAAGATCAAGGGACAAGATAATCTAAATCAACTTACCTGATATATTAGTGAGGCTGTTCTAGAATTCAAAAGGATTCTAAAACAGCCTCACTAATTAGGCAAAGGCCAAACAATACACCCCTCCAGATCACCCAAGATGCCGGCCAACAATCCCCAAAAATATCCGTGAATCCATCCTCGATTTTACAGCCCATTTTGGCGAAATAAACCCCGACATGCCCTATCTTTGCAGACGGGATCTGTCGGGGCCCGAAAGGGTTGTTTTTGCCTCTTTCCCCTCTGTTCGGAGGGAAAAGATGAAAAAAACGTTAAATCTTCGATTTTTTGCGAAAAAACAAGTAAATTTTTGATATTCCTATCTTTTAGACCGTAAACTATTGATAGTCAATAGGCATTTGATAGTGCATCGGAAAACAAATGAGACAACACCTTGACAAAATACTTCGGCCATTTTCTTTTTAATACATATCTACCAACAATATCCACTGTTTTCAGGGAAATAGCATCGTGATATCCGTTTCAAATCAAGATTCGGATTTTGTCGAGTCATTAAATTCTTGTAATTTTCGTAAAATTTACGGACTAATCTCACAAAGCAATATGAAGAAAGACTTTGGATCGAAGAGTTGGCTCTACCCGATGCCCGTACTGATTGTGGCAGCCTACGACGAACAAGGCGTGCCCAATGTCATGAATGCCGCCTGGGATGGCATGTTTACCGATGAGACAATCGGGATCTGTCTCTCCGCCGGGCATAAAACCACGAAAAATATCCTTGCAACACGTGCCTTCACCGTCAGCATGGCCACGGTCGATCAAGTGGCTGCCTGCGACTATGCGGGTATCGTCTCCGGGAATAAAGTCCCCGACAAATTCGCCCGGGCGGGATTTCATGCCACTCCTTCGGCGCACGTCAATGCCCCGATGATCGACGAACTGCCCATGACGCTCGAGTGCGAACTACTCTCCTATGATCCCGCAAGCTGCCATCTGACAGGACGTATCGTCAATATCTCAGCCGACGAAAGCATTCTGACCGACGGCCAAATCGACCTGCGTAAGTTGCGCCCGATCAGCTACGACCCCATTCATCTCGAATATATCGAATTAGGGACTACGGTTGACAAGGCCTTCTCCTGCGGCAAAAAACTAAAATAGCAAGACCTACCGCTATTCAGAATGTACGACCCTCGGGAAAACCGGATTATCATCGACGGAGAGGACAAAACCGACTCCGTCGAACGCTGTTGGTACACCTCAAGGCCCAACCGCTGCCAGGTCGTTTTCTGTAATTTCCCGAAGACCTACTCCTATGTCCCGAGCAAAGTGTTGTGGCTGAAGGATCCCGTGGTCTTCGATCCGCAGCATTGCCATCTGCTCCACAAAGGCCGCCGGATAGAGCCGCTCTCCTACATCGCCGCCTTCCAACAAGGTGCGCGGCGATTCTGGTATGTGGAATACGCCAACGGCACCGGAGCCCACTACAAGGGATCGGAGGTTGAACTTGTTCGGTCGTGCCTGGAGGAACCACCCGCACAGGATCGCTTTGCCTATCTGCGCGACGTAGCGGAGCTCAACCCTCTGGAGACCGACGACGGGCAGAAACTGCTGCTGATGCAGTATCAGAAGATCGACTTCGTCTCCGACCGTTCGGCGGCGGCCCTCTACCTGAATCCCGGCAAGGACTCGCCACGGCAATTCCCGACGCCGCCGCTCATCTACCCCTTCGGGTGCAACGCCAGCCAGCAGAGAGCCATCCAGGCAGCCTTCGGGAATCAGATCAGCATCATCCAGGGCCCTCCGGGAACCGGCAAGACGCAGACGATCCTCAACATCGTGGCCAATCTTGTGGTGCAGGAGAAGACCGTGCTGGTCGTCTCGAACAACAACTCGGCCATCGAAAATGTGGTCGAGAAGCTGGAGAAGCAGGGGCTGGGATTTCTCACCGCCCTGCTGGGCAGCCTTGAGCGAAAGACGGCCTTCGTCGAAACACAGGCTATCGAGAAGGCCATCCCGGCCGAGATCGACTCGTGGTATTCGGCCGAAACAGACTCTCCGGAATTCCTCCGCACCATCCAGTCCGAAGCCGAAGCGTTGCAAACGATTTTCGAACGGCAGGAGCGGCTGGCTCGTGCTCGACAGGAGTTGTCGGGGCTGCAAACCGAACAGCTCCATTTCGAGCAGGAGACAACGATTGATCCCACCATCACGCTTCGTCGACAGATGCCGTCAGCTCGGCTGCTGATGCTGTGGAACGAATTGCAGGCCGCAGTCGAATGGCAACCGAACGGACTCTTTGACCGATGGCGGGAAGCGGTCCGATGGTTTCTGCTCAAACGCCGGATCCGCCGCCTCTTCGACGGATTTTCCCGCCATCCGGAGCGGCAGGATCTCCAACGGCTGATCCCCCTCCTCCAGCGCAGTTACTACCAGGTTCGGCAAGAGGAACTCTCGGCGGAGATCGACCGAATTGAAAAGCAACTCGCCACGTCGGATGCTCCGGCGATGGTAGCCCGGCTGAGCGACGACTCGATGCGTTATCTGCGCAGCCGACTGGCCGCCCGCTATGGCAAGGGACACAAACGACCGATTTTCCAGCACATCACCCCCGAGCTGCTCAAGGAGTACCCCGTCGTGTTGAGCACGACCTTCTCTTCGCGGTCGAATTTCCGGGCGGAGACGCTCTTCGACTACGTGATCATGGACGAAGCCTCGCAGGTGTCGTCCGAAACAGGGGCATTGGCGTTGATGTGCGCCCGCAATGCGGTGATTGTCGGCGATTCGATGCAGCTGCCCAATGTCATCACCGATGCCGACCGGCTCCGCATGCAGGCCATCGCCGCCAAACACGCGATCGATCCCCGCTACGACTGCGCCGCGCTGAGTTTTCTAGAGTCCGTCTGTCGGGTCTTTCCCGAAGCGCCTCAGACGCTGTTGCGCGAACACTACCGCTGCCATCCGAAGATCATCAACTTCTGCAACCAGCGCTTCTACGGCGGGCGCCTGTTGATCATGACCGAGGATCACGGCGAGCCCGACGTCATCACGGCGTGGCGAACCGCCCCGGGGCATCACGCGCGGGGAGCGTTCAATCCCCGCGAGATCGAGACGATCCGGCGCGAGATGCTGCCATCACTCCCCTGCGAGCCGGCCGAAATCGGCATTATCTCCCCCTACAACGAGCAGGTCAATGCGCTCCACCGCGAGCTGGGCGGAGGCATTGACGTGGCTACGGTACACAAGTTCCAGGGACGGGAGAAGGAGGCCATCATCCTGTCGACCGTCGACGATCAGATTACCGCCTTCACGGATGATCCCAATCTGCTGAACGTTGCCGTATCGCGGGCCAAGCGGCAATTCACGCTCGTCACCTCGAGCAACGAGCAGCCCGACAGCCGCAACATCGCCGACCTGCTGGCCTACATCGACTACAACGGCGGCAAGATCACGGAGAGCGCCATCCATTCGGTTTTCGACCTGCTCTACGAACCCTACGCCGAGGCGCGGCGGGAGTTCCTCAAACGGCATCGGCGGATCTCGGAGTTCGACTCCGAGAATCTGACCTATGCCCTGTTGGAGCGGGTGTTGGAGGCCGACCCGGCATTCCGGCATCTGGGCGTCCTCTGCCACCAACCGCTGCGACAACTGATCCGCGACTGGACGATTCTCGACGACGAGGAACGCCGTTATGCCTTGAACGGTGCCACACACCTCGACTTCCTGATCTACAACCGCGTAAGCAAGCGGCCCGTCCTGGCTATCGAGACCGACGGCTACCAGTTCCACAAACAAGGAACCCGCCAATCCGAACGCGACCGGATGAAGGATCGCATCCTCGACCGCTACAGCCTACCGCTGCTGCGCCTCTCGACCACGGGCACCGACGAGGAGGCCAAGATCCACACGCTATTAAAACGCAATTAACAGAATTTATCTACTTGCCCACCCGCTCAAGAAGGTTATCACAGAAGAATCCTATAAACCTACACCCTACCAGGATCAGACTTGCAATACAAAACCAAGCTTTAAGAAACAATAAAAACTCACGACCTCCTCTTTCATGAAATTAGGATATATACATAGCAACAGGGAAGAACAAACCCGGGTCATGCAGGTACTGAAAATGACCTCGGAATCTGTAGCCCTCGACGAACTCGGCATTGGCCGTATTCGTGACGCTTTTTCAGACCGGATGTTCCCCGGAATATCCACCCTGCAGAAGCACATTAAATATTTCTCGCTCATGCCTCAACTCTACCGCAAGGCTACTGAAAAACGATATAACCGGATTTCAGAGGTGAAAACGGAAATTATACGGCTGGAGCGCATCATGACAAAGAATCTCTGTGAAGGCAGTACGGACACACGAGGAATTATAGGAAGCGAAGTTATTAATAAACCCGGGAACAACTACGTTAAATACGATCCTGCATACATCTACAATACAGGATTGCTCACTTTTGGAATCTTGCGCAGTCCGCAATTGTATGAACTTATTTACTCAACATCCAATGCACTACACAACGCCCCGACGGCAGCCAGGACAGATGACGAAGATACCAATAACGATGCTGATGACAGGTTAGGCCTGTTCCAGTTTTGTTCTTTCCCGAATGTGGATTATGATTTTACTCAAAAATGCTCCTTAGACCTGACCGTAGAGGACAAAGACTTCATTGTGGGTCACATACTAAATGCAAAAGCATGTCAAGGTACATTATTACGTTACATCGTAGATAATCCAGACTTTGCGATAACCGATAGATTTGAACAGATCCCATACCGCCAATTGCCACAGGAGATTGGAGAATTGCAAGACCTGGCCCGACGCTTTGCGGATTTTATATATATGGTGCACATCCGCTATAACTATATCTATTCGCAATACCAGGATGAAGAGATGCGAGTTGAATTTCAGGAGAAACTTGAAGAATACCGGGAAAGTGGGACCGATATAGACAAGGTACTGAATGCCGTAAACATACGGGAGGATAGCGGGAAAAGGTTCTGCGAAAAAGCTGCGGAACGCCTTGCTGCCAATGATATTGAAGAAGATGGAGGTCTGGACCAACTGATTATCAGCCGAGAACGAAATGTAAAAGGGAATCGCAGGAAAATTGGAAATCCTGCATACGTTTACGACAAGAAAGCCCGCATACATTACTATAAACTCACGTACCGATGGGATACGGTGAAAATCTTTGTTGACGAATTAAGAAAGGAGGCTATCAATGGCTGAAGCATTATGGAATGATATTGTCTATACGGATGTATTGCAAAGTGACGGCTTTGTGGTTGATTATGCCGTATGCACGACCTATAGTCTGGACATGCCTTCCTTATTGTCGGTACCATTTATGCTGGGTACGATGACAGATTTGACGGAGGCAACCATGCGTTCTCCCCACTTGATTCTTGAGACTATCAATCAATCGGCAGGTAAATTTGCAGTTTTTTGTAACGCCGGATGTATTGCAATACCGCAGGCCAACTCCAAAGTGTATTCACTTCTTGAGCAAAGCGTTGTGCAGGTAACACTCCAGGCGAAAGGCGGAGGCTTCATCAATTTTCATCCCAAAGTATGGATAATCAAAGAAACAAACCCGAATACAGGTACGCAGCAAATCAAATTGATTGTCCTTTCACGCAACCTAACCAGTTCTAACGACCTGGACGTAGTATGTGAACTTTCCGGAAAGATCAGCACGAAACAAGCTACTCAAAAAGCCCAAAGCAAACATAAACCGCTTGTGGACTTTCTCACATGGTTGATCGGAAAAACCGATAACTGTACTATCCGTAAAAATATGTGTTCGCTCTGCATAGACATTAACTGCATCGAACAATTTGATCTTACGGATTCGCCCTTTGAAGATTACGAGTTTTTCCCCATGGGAATACCTGGATATGATGGACATGCAGAATGCCTTGAACAGAGTATGTTGAAGCATGCAACAGAGATGCTGGTTATCTCTCCATTCGTAGACACACATATCCTGAATCAAATGGTCAGTTGCAGCCACGGAGCCAGAAAGACACTCATCACAAGACATGCTTCTGTTACACAAGAGATCATAAATTTATTTAATAACGAAGTGTACACACCCAAGGAGGTACTGACCGATAAAGTAGAAAAAGATGTAGCTGTCGATTTGCACGAGAAAGTTTATTTCATACGCAGACATGAAGGCCATCTTTACTATAACCATATGTATCTCGGTTCTACCAATGCTACCAAGAACGGATTCGGACGGAATGTGGAATTTTTACTGCACCTGAAGTTTGCCCCATATAAGACCTCGTATGAAAAATACCGGAGTGAACTGATTAACGACAGTAAAGAGTGTATGTTCGAGCAGGTTATTTCGGTACCTAAGGAAGACGGTGGTAAAAAGAATGTCACCGACGAACTGATATTGCGTCGTGCGATTGCAGCGATTCAAAAGGCACAAATCAGATCAAATAACGGCAGCTATACCATTACAATCCAATGCCTACCAAACAAGCTCCCTTCGGAATCTGTTTTCCTTTATCCTTTAGGATGTAATGGCAAAGAACAAGAGTTGACTGATGATCTGATATTTGAAGACATACCACTGGATTCACTGACAGAGTTTTACTCAATACGCACTGGAGATTTACACCGAGTGATAAAGATAAAGACGGAAGAAATGCCAACCGACGAACGGGACAAAGCCATATTCCGTTCTTTCATCAATACAAAAGGGAAGTTCATCAACTACCTGGCTTTCATGCTGACAGAAGATGTGGAACAATATATATTGGAAAGTCAACAGTTGGAAAAAGAGTTGGCCGAAGACAAAACTGCTGCTTTGGAACAGCAAATCAGCACCTCCCTTTATGAGGATATGGTAAAAATGGCATATAAAGATCCAGACCGCATTGCATCTATCCGACAAATCGTAGAAAAAGCGGACGAGTCTGTTATTCCAGACCATTTCGTGGAGATGTACAGCACATTTGAAAATGTTCTTAAAAGAATCAAACGCTTATAAGCCGGGAAATCAAAGATTTTCAATGTGCCACAGCAGAGCGCATTCTACATATCTATAAAAACTTAGGGCACCGTCGGGTATTGCTTGCCGATGAGGTAGGATTGGGTAAGACGTATGTGGCCAAACAAGTTATTAATTTGATTCGAGAATGGCATAAGCAGGAACAAGATGATTTCTTTAAGGTTGTCTATATCTGTTCTAATGCTAATATAGCCGACCAGAACATTGAGAAATTGGGAGTTGACAATCGGATGAGTATCAGTGAGAGCCGTCTGTCAATGCAGCATCTTTATATTAAACTGGCAGAAAAAAGGATTGCGAAACAACGCGAGAAAGGGGAAATGCCAGAATCGATCATTCCACTGACACCATCAACCTCCTTCCGTTTTTACAGTGCACAAGGAACAGCCAATGAACGGGCCTTGATGTATGATATATTATGCGAGCTCCCTCAATTTAAAGATCATAAAAAAGTCATCAGCAATCTTCTTAGTTGCAATGTAAAAAACTGGCATGAACTTACTATCATCTATAACGGTAAAATCAAAGAATGTGGCAAAGACTATCTTTGCGAGATGTATGGCAAGTTGCAGACAAGCCTGTCAGATACGATTATCAATCAACTGATTGAATATGCTCAGAATGGTTGCGACAATCGGCAACGAGCAGATCTGATTAACAAACTGCGTCGTATTTTTGCCGGGATCAGTATAGACATGCTCGATCCGGATCTGGTTATCATGGATGAGTTCCAACGCTTCAACTCTCTGCTCGAACAAAGTGATGATGAGCAATCCATGCTGGCCAACAAATTTTTCGATAACAAGCGATCCAATACCAAGATTCTGTTGCTTTCCGCTACGCCCTACAAGCCATATTCTACCCTTGAAGAGTTGAATACGGATGGAAATGACGAGCACTATCAGGACTTTATGAAAGTAATGGACTTTCTATATGCCACAAAAGATAAAACCGACCGATTTAAGTTGATATGGCATACATATTCTGCCGCACTGAAGCGTACTGATGTAGTTGATCTGACACCTCTCGTCTCCGCCAAAAACGAGGCGGAAGAAGCTCTATATGGAGTGATGTGCCGCACGGAACGATTTAATAGTGGCATTATAGACGATTCTCAAGTATGCGATGTACAGGTCTTGCCGGAAGATATTCTTTCGTTTGCAGAATGCCAGCATCTTATGGATTGTCTAAGCCATGAAAATAAAAAAATACACTTGGGTAATCTTCCCATGGAGTATGTCAAATCTTCGCCTTATTTACTGTCCTTTATGGACAAGTATGAACTGAAGAAGCAAATAGTTTCAGCATTGCATCATTTAGAGGTAAAGAAACCCGGTAAAATGAAAGCATTACTCCTCTCAAGAGATGCAATCAACAAATATCGTTCAATTCCTTTTGCCAGTGGCAAATTAAAGTATCTTCACGACTTGGTATTTGGAGTTCGCCATGAAAAGAAAACACATCTGCTGCTTTGGGTTCCTGCATCCAATCCTTACTATACGGCCGAGAGTGTATTCGAGTGCAACGAGGCCCGCAGTTTCTCTAAGGTTATCCTGTTCTCGTCATGGGAAATGGTACCGAGAATGATCTCCATAATGATGTCATATTATTCTGATTTATATACTTTTGGAGAGTTAACCGAGCCGAAGATAGGCTATGCTTCAAAAAAGAAGAATCGTTACGGTGAAGGCCGTTTAAGAACAGGCGGGCTATTGGAGTATCCTTGCCGAACTTTAGCGGGTCTTTTCTCTCCTGCGGAATTCTATGGAGAAAAACTTTCTTCAATCCGGAGAATCATAAAACAGCGAATTCAAGAAAAATTTGCCCAGAATACGCTCATACATACCCTTCCACAACAAGGACGAAACAACGCCCAACTTATTCTTTCCCTCATGAGAATACTGGATGACGAACCAGTAGAAGACTTGATTGGCTTGTATGTACCTTCGAATGCATTGGATGTGATGACAGATATCGCTATAGCCTCACCTGCAGTATGTGCCTATCGACAATCAGGCAATGAAGAAGATGCCAAGATGGTAGCCAAAGCAATCGTCTCAGTGTTCAACAAGCCCGAAAGTGCAGTTGTGATAGATCTGATGTACAACAAGAAAAATGATGATGATTATTACGAATCTGTACTTGATTACTGTGTGATAGGCAACCTGCAGGCTGTTCTCGATGAATATGCACACATGGCACAAAAAAAGGAACTCGGACATGTTATCTCGGATGCCATTATCGGTACGAGCAATCTTAGTATAGACACAACCGATTCTTTGGGTACGGATAAGAAAAAGCAACTTATGCGTTGCCATTTTGCAATTCCGTTCATTGATAAAACAGTCACAGACAAATCAGTCGCACGTACCAGCAATATCCGTAAGGCATTCAACTCTCCCTTCCGGCCATTCTTGCTTTCTACCACTTCGATTGGACAGGAAGGTCTTGATTTTCATTGGTATGCCAGAAAGATTGTTCACTGGAATTTACCTTCGAATCCGGTTGATTTGGAGCAACGCGAAGGCCGTATTAACCGCTATAAATGCCTGGCTATACGCAGAAATGTAGTAAAATTATATGGCAATGCAGTGTATCATACTTGGGATGATTTATTCTCTATGGCTTACAAAGATTTGAAAGGTACGCATTCGGATATCGTTCCTTATTGGTGCCTTCCTGTCGCAGAACTAACAGAAGAACAACGGGCTAAATTGGAATACATTGAACGTATTGTTCCGCTTTACCCTCTCAGCCGTGATCGATATAAATACGATCGCCTGATCAAAGTACTTGCATTGTATCGTATGACATTGGGACAGCCACGTCAGGAAGAATTGTTGAACCTTTTGAAAGATATGCACCTTTCGGATGAACAGCTCAAAGAGTTGACTATTGATTTGTGTCCATATCATAAAGAGCGTGAATCATGAAATAAGACTTTCAAAACCAATAAATTTCATTTAGCCCAATAAAATCTAAACTATTTTGGAGGAAAAGACCATTAATTGTCCACCACATTATAACCGCATTTCAAGAAAAAGTCGTTCTGCTATATAATTATATACTCTAATAGCATTCTCCCAACCGCCACAGCAATCAGGACTGAGAGCAATAGTAAGTACAGCTATTTTAGCTTTCTCTTTAACAATCTGGGTACATATAGATTCTATATACGTCTCTGTAAATAATTGAACATTATTATTAAAAAAATAATCAACATCCAGATTTACAATCCATAATCTTCCTTTATTATTACTAATCTGCTCTTCCAGTAGTCGACTTAAATCATAACAATTGATATTGATTGGATTAACTGGATATTCTTGCCATCCGTTATTAAGATCATAATAGCGATCGTATGGCTGAGTTTTTGTTACACTGCAGTTTTCGCCTGATACAAAATCATGACATACATAAACTTCTTTCATAAACCAATGAGGAAACACTGATTTCATGTGAAGTATATAATTATCCCAACGTATAGCTTTCACTGGAGGCATCACAACTTTAGGCGGTTGTTCATAATGTAAGGAAATATATCTTTCAAGCGAAATTGGAGTTTCTTCAAATAAGTCCTTCACAATATCATGCTTATCATTAGCGAGATCATCATGCTGATCAATATGACAAAAGTTATATTCTTTACGACGATCTAAGGTATTATACCAACACCACCCTGCCGCAAGATGATTGTCCATTACATAAGTACATCCTTCCTGATAAAGAATATTTAACGCACTTGAGCCGGACTTCAATCTCTTGAACTCTTCACGTTGTATATGCCACATAGCTTTCATTGTGCATAAAAATAAAATAAGAATCGCACATATCTTAAGAATCTAACAATCTTGAGTTTCTTTCGACTCACTAACACAGTTTAGGTTCTTATTATTTAGTAGGAAGTATTTCTCGCAGTCTGTTAAACTCATAGACCGTCTCTTGCTCATTCAACCCGGCCTTTGCTGCCACTGCCAAAAGATCCTCTTTCCTCGGTTCGATACTATCGTTGATGGAAGTCGTGCGAAAACCGTTAATGCCATCGCTGGGCAACAGGTCATAGGCCGGAGCAAAATGCCAATCGCCATCCCGATGAATAAAGGCGAAGTTCTTAGCGTGGTCATCCTTGTTACCGATGAGATAATTGAACACCATCAGTCGATAAACTTTCCACAACTCGGCTACACTATGCGTCAGCACGGCGCACACTTGAAAAATATGCTTGTAGTCGATACTGGGCAACCGATAATCGGCACCGATAAGACCAGCCACGCTAACAACATGCAACTTACCTTGAAGCGTTCGGTCGAAACGCTCCACGCCGAAGTACTTGCCTTCGAAAAGCCGTGTATCAGGCATTTCGATTCCGCACTCTTTAGCAAGCAGCGAATAGCGGTATTCATCCACACCGATACTCTGCGGATCTCTCTTGGCTCGAAACTTGACCAGCCACTCTTTGCCTTCATAACGGGCGAAGATCTTGGGACGTGCGCCACCCGGAGAGCCACCACGATCTTGAAATTCCTCGATGCCTTTCCCCCTATATTCGTCGCTGCCCAATATCCGCTCTGCTTCCAATGCCAACTTTTCGAAATCGGCATAATCCTGTCGAGTCACGACACTATGATCCGGACGAAACTCCAGGGCCCCACGTCCCGACGACCCGACCAATGCAAGGCGATCCAGCAAAGTAAGCGCGCGAGGATTGATCCCCTTTTGTTGCAGGTATCGATCCACAATAAGAAGGCCCCATCCATCGGGCAGGCAATCATCGAAGACACCGAATCCCCCCTCAAACGGACGCGGTTTGGCAATAAAGACGCCGCTTCGCAAAGGCAGCTCAAAGGGAGAAATGGAGAAACCCGAACCGAGCCAATCGGGAGCATATTCAAATGCACACAACCCCTCCTTGGTCAGAGCCAGACGTCCCACCAACCGATCCGCAAGAAGAACTTCGATTTGTTTGATGCTATTCATTTTTCCGCCCCCGTTTACGCGTGACACTTTGCTCATTCAAGACATCATCGAGCGATTGATATTGCCTCTGCGCAAAAAGAGCATCGAACTCCGAAAGAGCATTCAAGGCAAAGCCTATCTGAAGCAGCCCCTTCAACGAGATCTCCCCCGTCTGCTCAAATCTGCGATAGGTTGCGAACTTGATTCCTGCTCTCACAGCCAAACCCTCCTGCGTCAAATCCAACTCCAATCTCCGAGCTTTGACTCTCGCTGCAATCCGCATGGCCACCTCACCTGGATTTAAGACATCAAACGCTATCATGTTATTCATAAATGCCATTTATACCACAAAACAAATAAAATAATATTCCTTACAAATATAATCAATATCTTCCATTTAAGCAACATTCACCATGAAACACAGACTGCGAAGAGAAATTTCCTTGCAACCGGCCGGAAATTCCCAACAGAATAAAAAAGTCGGGCTCCGAAATTCGGAACCCGACTACCCTATCCTCAGTGTGTGACGGCTACTTCTTCTTGCGATACCCGCACTTCGGACATATACCCTCCTCGTTGAGTGCAACGCCGCACAGCGGGCAGCGGTCGATGTCGTTCTTGGTCACGAACTCCGCCGAGGCTGCATTCACACCGCTCGTGAAGGTAATCTTGGCGATGTTGAGCTTATCCTTCAGCAGGTCGTAGACAATCTTGATCATCCCCTCAACCGTCAACGTCTCCTTCGTGACTACCAGACGGCAATCGGGATAGGCCGTGGCCAGTTCCGTCTTGAAGGCCGGGCCCTTCATCTTGTTCTGCGGGTGTCCGTTGCGGATGCCCTGCTTCTCGTAGACGTCCAGAACGGCCGGCAGCAGCGGATCATCCTCGCGCAGAACCAGCGTATGGTCGAAATTCCGGAGCACGTCCCACGCTACCTTCTGAATCTCGTTGCAGGGGTAAACCATGTTCACGCCCGCCTCGATGCTATCCTCCACCTCGATGGTCAACTTTCCCGTGTGGCCGTGGAGATACTGAGCCTCTCCTTGAAAACCGTAGAAACGGTGTGCATACTGCAGATCGAATGTTGTGATACTTCTCATAACAAATTGCGGTTTTAAGTTAGACATTCTTTTTCAGAGTTACCTGTACCTGTACTTTTCCGATCTCCTCCGTCGGGGTGATAGATGAACGACAAACAATTTGCCAATCAGAAAAATTGGCATCAATTTTCATAAACAAAGCGAGAATTCGAAATATTTTCCTAACTTTGGATTCAAGAGCAAATAGGCTTCACGATGGCTTTCAAGGTTTTCACGCTGCTGATAAACGGACTGGTTCCTGTTATTCCGGCTTGGTTCATCATGAACTCGCACCCGGAAACAGCGGTTATCAAGCCGTGGCCAATCGTTTGGACATTGCTCGGGGTCAACGTGCTTTTCATTCTGATCGCCTGGAAACACCTCGGATATACACGCCGGCAACGAGAAACGGAAGCCTTGATGTTAATCATCAATGCATTCGTCCCTTTGGCAACGTACAACTGGCTGTTTCCTGCCGAAACGCAGTTTTCGTTTCCCGTGCAAATTCTGCTGTACTGTTTCATGCAGGTTGTATGGATTGTCTCGATTGAAATTGCACCGGATTGGGTCGGACGCATCCGACAACGCAAAGCCGAGGAGCGAGCCTTGTCGGGCAAACAGCACTTTGAATCCAGAGAGGAGGTTCTGAAAAAGCACCAAAACAAGGCTTAAAAAAAGATCTCGTTCTTCCCGGATGAATCCCCGGTTCGGAGCGGGAAATGAACCTCCAAAATTCGGACTCCGAACCCGGGTTTTACATTTTTCCGAGAATATCGGACCTCTGAAATGAAGCGTCAAACAAGGTTTTGCCGCCTCTTTACAGCGTGCCTTTTTGCGGCATCTGTTAACATCGTAACTAACAGAAAATTAACGAGTTACAACGCTTTTCTGCATCGGACTGTAACCCGGTCCGGCTTTTGGGAGATTCTTCATGGAATTTCCGGACAAAGCAAAATGAGGCGTCACTGTTTGTTCGCCGGACCGGGTTCCTTCCGCACGTCTTTTTAGCGTTTGAGCCGATAGTCGATTCCCGCTTTGCGGGCCTGCGAGTGCTGGTAACGGCGGTGGATGCGGTACATGCGCCCGTCTTTTACGAACCGCGCCCCGGTCTGGTGGAAGCAGAAGGAGATGTCTGCCGCCACGCACTGTTCACGCAGCCCGAGCACCCAGGCGTAGTCGCACGGCCGGGCCTCGTTGCCCGATTCGCCGCCCGCCGAGACCTCCTCGACGGCGGGCGAGAGATAGCGTGCGATGTCGAGCGGTCCCAGCAGCGGGGCGCAGACGATGAGCCGGTGGCGGACCGGCGTCGCGAGGAACAGCAGCAGCCGGTAATCGGCCATCGCCTGATTTTCGACCGTGCAGCCGATGACGACATTCTCATATCCGTCGCCCCAGTCGGGCGGCAGTACGGCGGCCAGCCGGTCAATGCGCTTGGTGAAGAAGAGGAACCGCAGGTCGTGGCGGATGCGCATCATCTCCCAGGCCTCGGCACGCCAGGCGTCGGCCTCCTCCAGCAGAAAATCCGATGTGAAGCAGGTGTAGACCATCTCGCCGGCGGGGACCTTGAACCGTCCGTCGCGGCTACGGCGCACCGGACGGTCGAACATCGCCGTCTGCCGCACTTCGCGGCTGTCTTTGTCGTGGCGGCTGTCCTGCCGGTAGACATAGCAGTTGCGGCAGCCTTCGCTGATTTTCCGGCATCCGTGCCAGGGGTTCCACGAAACGGACATGGTTACATGAACTCCATGCGCAGGCGCACCATGTGGCGGCACTCCACGCCGTTTTCGAAGATCGGCGTAGGGCTGTGCTTGCGGAAATAGTCTACGTCGATGCCGCAGCGGACGAATCCGCAGCGTTCGTAGAGGGCGATCTGCCCGAATCCCGAATTGCCCGTGCCGATTTCGAGCAGGCGGAACCCCGCCCGGCGGGCCGTGTCGGCGGCGTGGGCCAAAAGGGCCGTGGCGATGCCCTGCCGCTGGCGGTCGGGCACGACGGCGATATTCACGACCTCGGCCGTGAAGGGCCGCGTGTGGATCAGCACGTACTGTCCGACGATCCGGCCGCCGTCGCAGGCGGCGTAGCACGTTCCGCGGCCGATGTAGTCGGCCACCGAGGCTTCGACCTCGTCGGCCAGCAGCAACAGTTCCCGCGAAGGGGTTTCGGTTTTGCGAATTTCCATATCAGAAAAGGGATAGGGCGCCCCGGAAGGTCGCCAGTACGACAATGTAACGCAGGGTCTTGCCCGCGAGCATCGCGCTGCCGGTCAGCCACACGTTGCTGCGCATCAGTCCCAGCACGATGGCGATGGCCTCGCCGATGGTGGGCAGGAAGGCGAAGAAGGCCATCAGCGCCCCGCGTCCCGAGAGGAATTTCCGCGCCCGGGCCAGTTGGCGCGTCGAGACACCCAGCCGGGTGATCCATTCGGTCTTGCCCAGCGTCCCGATCCAGTAGCAGGTCATGCCGCCGAGCGTGTTGCCCAGCGCGGCCGCGACGACGCATCCCACGGGATCAAGCCCCATGCCTGCGAGCACCACCATCACCGCCTCGGAGCTGAAAGGCAGGACGCTTCCGGCGATCAGCGCCGAGAGGAAGAGGCCCCAGTAGCCCCAGTCGATGAGAAATTCGGTGATTGTTTCCATATCTATCCGCACGGGGCTTTCGGCGGCCCGTGCAGACAAAGATAGCGATTTTTTCGGTTCCTACGCCTCCCCGGCCCAGCCGCGGATCACACGGCTGCGGACGTCGACGCCCATTTCGCGGGCGCGGGCGAGAATGCGGCGCGCCAGGGCGGCTTTCCTGTCGTCGGGCGCGTAACGGAAATAGGCTTCCGCCGCGCGGATGTGCGCTGCGTCGACGAGCGGGAATTCGCGCGTTTCGGGGATTCCGAACGCCGATGCGGGGAGTTCGCGGCGTTCTTCGACGGTGAGCCGGTCGGGAGTTTTGGTTTTCGGAGCCATGACGGTGTGGTTTTTCTTTCCGGGCGGCAAAATCCGGGCCAGCGGAGCGGCGTTTGTCTGCGAGGTGGCGTGCCGACGGCGTGCGAATGGCTTTCAGGGGGCCGGGTGCAGAGCCGCCGGGCGATCCGGCTGCCGGCGGCATACCGCCCGGGACCGGCGATCCAAAGCAGCGCGAAGGCCGCGAGGCAGAGCATGTTTGATGCCTTCGTTTGGTTCTCCCAAATTGATGGATTATCTTTACAGCCGTGAATTTCAACCGCTACATAACGGAGGCCGAATTTTCGGAACTCGCCGCCTTTATCCGCCGCGAGGGCGTCGTACGGCGTTTCGCCCGCGGCGAACGCCTCTCCGGGCAGGGACTCCGCAGCCACCGCTGCGGACTGGTCGTGCAGGGCGCTTTCCGTTACGTGCACGCCGACGCCGCGGGAGAGGAGCATGTCGTGGGTTACGCCTTTGCCGGAGAGTTCGTCGGCGACTATATCTCGATGTGCGTCGATGCGCCGTCGCAGGTGACGATCGGGGCGATGTGCGGCGCCGAGGCCCTGCTTGTTCCCGGCGAACGGCTCGAAACCTTCTACCGCACCGATGCCGCCTGCGAGCGGCTGGGCCGCAGGCTGGCCGAACACATGCTGGCCGAGGTTTACGAACGTCTGCTGGACCGCTATGCCGCCTCGCCGCAGCAACGCTACGAGGCCCTGACGGAGCGTTGTCCCGACGTGTTGCAGCTCGTTCCCCTGCGGGAACTGGCCTCCTATCTGGGCGTGCGTCCCGAGACGTTGAGCCGCATCCGCCGCCGTGTCCGCTGATTTCTTGATCTGCGTCAACGTTTTTTTGGGGCGCACCCGTTAACTTTGTTTCCATGAAACGAGCGATTGTCATCGGGGCCACTTCCGGCATCGGCCGGGCGTTGGCCGAACGCCTTGCGGCCGAGGGATACCGGGTCGGCGTGACCGGGCGGCGCGAGGCGTTGCTGGAGGAGCTGGCGGCCAGCCGTCCGGGCAGCTTTTGTTACGCCGCGGCCGACATCATGGACCCTGCCGCCGCCTGTGCGGCGCTGGAACGCCTCGCCGGAGAGCTGGGCGGCATGGATTTGTGCGTGGTCAGCGCCGGAACCGGCGACCTGAATCCCGGACTGGACTATGCGCTGGAAGAGCCGGCCATCCGCACCAACGTCGTGGGCTGGACCGCGGCGGTCGACTGGGCCTACGGCCGTTTCGAGGAGCGGGGCGGCGGCCATCTGGTCGTCATCACGTCGGTCGGGGGCCTGCGCGGCGGCGGTGCGGCTCCGGCCTACAACGCCTCGAAAGCCTATCAGATCAACTATGCCGAGGGCCTGCGGCAGCGGGCTGCGAAGTCCGGACTGCCCCTCCCGGTGACCGACATCCGTCCGGGATTCGTCGCGACGGAGATGGCCAAGGGCGAGGGGCTGTTCTGGGTGATGCCCGTCGACCGGGTCGTGGAGGGGATCGTGCGGGCCATCCGCCGCCGCCGTAGCGTGGCGGTCGTCACACGCCGCTGGCGGCTGCCTGCGTGGCTGATCCGGCACATGCCGGAGTGTATTTACCGTAAAATGGGATGATGATGAACGGATGGTTTCTGGCGGCCGGAGCGTTGCTCGCCGCCGCATTCTTCGTACACGTGTTTTCAGGCAACCGCTTCTACTCGGCGGCGCGCCCTGATGCGGCAACGGCCCCTTCCGGAGCTTACGAGGCGTGGCTGATGGGCCGCTGCGGCGTTCAGATGATTTCAGTGGACCTGTTCCTCTGCGCGGCTTTTCTTTTGCTGCTGGGGACGGGCGTCCTGCCGCGCAATTTCGCGCTCGAACTCCTGCTGCTGCTGGTGTTCGGCGGCTGGTGCGTCTTCTGGCTGGTGTCGCTGCTGTGTGAAAAAGCCGGAGGGCGTCATTACCTCCGGCTGTGCCACTGGGCGTTGTTCCTCGTGCTGTTCGGTTTGGTGCTGGGCGGCATGCTCGGGTAGTCCTACTCCTCCTCTTCGTAATAGACTTTGTAGAACTTGCCCTTCTCGTCCTCGCCCTGCTCCAGCAGGTTGCGGTTGCCGTGGACGTAGATGTGGAAATTGCGGTCGAGTTTGATGACGCTCTTGTACGACCGCGCCTGCTTCTTGACGGCTGAATCCGAGATGCCGAATTCGTCCTCGATGCGGATGTCGCGGTCCTGTTCGTACTCCTGGCGGAAGCGCGTGAAGCTCTCCACGACCTCCGGCTGGCGGATCACCTTCTCCGAAAAATCGTCCATCGAAAAGCTCTCCTGCTCCTGGAAATACTTCATCGTCTCGTTGAGCAGCTCGGCCTGGTCGGCCTTCGACACCTCGAACTCCTTCGAGAGGTGTTTCGTGACGTATTTCTTGCACATCGCCAGCGTGTTGTGCGTATTGTGGTAGTTGTCCTGCCGCTGGCGCACGCGCAGGAAGTCGTCGATCCAGTAGCGTGCTTCGGTGCGGTTGGTGTTGTCGACGACGAAGACCGCAAACCCCTCCTCGCGTTCCGTGTTGAAAATGACGGCTCCCTTGTCCAGCCGTTTGATGTCGATGCCTTCGCGGGCCGCGATGTGCACCCCTCCGGCCTGCTGTTCGACGTCGAGGAACGTGTCGCGCGTCTCGGACTTGAACAGCCCCAGCGCGTCGCAGCGTTCGCCGCCGAAATTGCAGTCCGAAAAGTAGGCCGTGTAAAATTCGCCGCCCTTGATCTGCGGGTGCATGCCGCTCTCGTAGAGGTGCTTGGCCAGGCTCACCGAATGTTCGAGGAGCGCCTCCGGGTCGTCGAAGATCCTGCATGCGAAGTTCCAGACCTCGTTGCACCCGAGGTCGGTCTCGTGGTGGAGGTTGTAGCACTCCTCGCTCTTGAAGCCGCCGAGGAAATAGGCCGTGAGCGTGCGCATCAGCCCTTCGTCGGCGACCTGTGCCGAGAGTTCGGGCGAGACCGTCAGGGGTTCGTCCTTCGATTTGTTGCCGACGACGTGTACGGCCAGCGCTTCGATGCGCGTATCTTCGGTGTATAACATGTTCGGGATCGTTTAACGGACGACAAAGATGCGCATTTTTTGTCTCCCCGGCAAGTCCTGCGGCCGATAAAAAGGCCGGAATCCGCGGGGGACTCCGGCCTTCGGGCGTGTGGCGCGGCTTATAGGCGGGTCGCAGGCGCGATCTTCAGGCGGAACGTGTAGTCGGCGTAGGGAATCCGGTATTCGGGCAGCGGCAGCGCGCCCCACGAGTTGACGCACGCCAGTCCGTACTGCACCTTGTCGAGGCATACCGAAACGTTCTTCTGCTTTTCGACCTCGGGCGAGTGTCCCTGCCGTTTTGCGGGGCCTTCGTCGAGCGACTCCTGCGGGTAGTGAAGCGCCGAGGCGGAGAACGGAGCGTCGGAGGTCACCGTAAGACCCCGTCCGCCGATGTCCGCGAGGTGCCACCAGCGCAGGTCGCTCTTCGTGCCGGTCTCCTGCGGGCGGATGTAGGGGTGGAACTGCTCGTCGACGTTCTGGCGGTAAAGTCCCACGAAGGCCGACGATTTGCGGTCGGCGTAGTTCTCGCCCGGTCCGCGGCCGTAGTATTGCAGGCGGTCGAACGCCTCGGGCATCTCGAAGCGCATGCCGAAGCGGAACATGTCGGGAACTTGGGCCCCCGGCGTGGCGTGCAGCGACTGTGCGATCGTGACGGCGCCCGTGTTGTCGACGGCGTATTCGATCTCCAGCGTGGCCTGCACCCCGGGCATTTCATAGCCGGCCTTCACCGTGACGATGCCGTCGGCCTCGGCATGGGTGAGCGTCTTGAGTTTCATCTCCGGCTGTTTCCAGACGGCCATTTTGTGTTGCAGTCCGGCGCCGAAGTCGTTGTCGGTCGGCGCGCGCCAAAAGTTGGGGCGCAGCGTGGAGCCGTCGGCCAGGAAGTCGAGCCCGCGGACTTCGTAACGGGTGATGAAGCCCGTCTTGCGGCTGAAGTCGAGCCGCAGGCCGTTGCCCGCGACGATCAGGAAGTCTTTGTGGTTGTCCGCAACGAAGAGCGATTCACCTTCGGCTGCGGATTTCGCCGCGGGAGCCGTGAAGACGTATTCGCGGATCGGCAGCTGGGCGCGCGCCGCGGTGTGGCCCGCGGGCAGGATGCCTTCGGCCGTCTTGAGTTTGTAGGCCACGTCGAGCAGCAGTTCGCCCGCCGCGGGCAGCGTGGCCGGATCGTAGGGGAGCGTGATGCGCACGCGCTGCTGCGGCGCGGCTTTCAGTCCGTCGACGACGCCCCGGCGGAGGGGCGTCCCGTCGCAGAGCACCTCCCAATGGAGGTCGTAGTTTTCGAGGCCGCGGAAGAAATTTTCGTTGAGGACCTCGACCGTATTCCCCGCATCGCCGGCCCACGAGGTCCAGACCGACTGGTAGTAGTAGCGCACCTCCTCCATGTGGGGGTTCGGAATGCGGTCGGGACCGATCAGGCCGTTGTCGCAGAAGTTCTGGTCCGAGGGATCGTAGGGATTCCAGTCGCCTCCGTAGCCGTAGACCGTCACGCCGTTGCGGCCTTTCTTGCGCAGCGACTGGTCCACGAAATCCCAGATGAATCCGCCCTGGTATTTCGGTTCGCGGCGGATCAGCTCCCAGTACTCCCTGAATCCGCCCATCGAGTTGCCCATAGCGTGGGCGTATTCGCACTGGATCAGCGGTTTGGCGGGATTCTCGGCGAGGTATTTCTCACACCGCTCGTAGCCCCAGTACATCGGGCAGATAATGTCCGTGTTGCGGCTGCCGGGCGAATAGACGGCCCGTTCGTGGTGAATCGGCCGCGAGGGGTCGTAAGCCTTGATCCAGTCGTAGCAGGCGTCGAAGTTCGGCCCGTCGCCCGCTTCGTTGCCCAGCGACCAGATGATGACCGACGGATGGTTGATGCTGCGCTGCACGTTGCGTTCGTTGCGCTCCAGATGCGCCTTGGCGTAGAGCGGATTCTTGGCCAGCGTCTTTTCGCCGTAACCCATGCCGTGCGACTCGATATTGGCCTCGGCCACGACGTAGAGTCCGTATTGGTCGCAGAGCGAGTACCAGCGGGCGTCGTCGGGGTAGTGGCACGTGCGCACGGCGTTGATGTTGTTCTCCTTCATGATGCGGATGTCCTCCAGCATGCGCCCCTCGGAGACGTAATAGCCGTAGTCGGGGTCCATCTCATGCCGGTTGGCGCCCTTGATCAGCACCGGCCGGCCGTTGACGAGCAGCTGCCCGCCCTCGATCTTCACGTCGCGGAATCCGATCCGGAGCGGAATGACCTCGATCACTTCGCCCGCCGGCGCGCGGAGCGTCGCCGTCAGTCCGTACAGCACGGGCGTCTCGGCGCTCCACAGGGCGACTTTCCCGGCGTCGAGCGTGCAGCGCTCCTCGTCCTTCGTGACGCGCAGCTGCTGCGACGCGACGCTGCGCCCTTGGGCGTCGGTGAGCGCCAGTTCGACGCTGCATCCCCGCGCCTGCCTGGGGAAGAAGGCTTTGACGGCTACCGTTCCCGCGGTGTAGTTGGCCGAAGGCGCGGCGTCGACCTGAATGTCCGTAATTTGCCGTTTGTCGCGCGCGTAGAGGTAGCAGTCGCGGCCCACGCCCGAAAGGCGGAAGAAGTCCTGATCTTCGAGGTATGTGCCGTCGCACCAGCGGAAGACCTGGAACGCGATGAGATTCCGGCCGGGTTTCACGTAGGGCGTCAGGTCGAACTCGGCCTCCAGCTTGCTGTCCTCGCTGTAACCCACATAGCGGCCGTTGACCCAGAGGTAGATGTTCGACGTCACCGAGCCGAAATGCGCGACGATCTGCCTGCCGGCCCATGCCGCGGGGATGTCGACCGTACGGCGGTAGGAACCCACGTGGTTCTGCTCGACGGGAACGTGCGGCGGATCGTTTTTGAACCAGCCCCGCCAGGCGTAACCGACGTTGAGGTAGACCGGATCGCCGTATCCGTTCAGCTCCCAGAGTCCCGGCACGGGCATGTCGTTCCAGCCTTTGTCGTTGTAGCCGACGCGGAAAAAGTCCGTCGGTCGCTGGTCGGCGTCGCGCACCCAGTTGAATTTCCAGTTTCCGTTCAGCGTGACGAACCGCTCCGAGAGGGTCTTGTCGCCCGTTTGTGCGGCTTCCGGCGATTCGTACGCGAACCAGGAGCCATGCATCGGCATTCGGTTCACGGCATTCACGCCGGCGTCCTGCCATTCGTTGCTCTGCGCGCCGGCCGTCAGCGCCGTCGCCGCGGCCAGCCAGCATAAGAGGATTTTCTTCATCGGTTATCTCTGTTTTTAAGGTTTAGGCATAGTCTGCCGAAGCGGTTTCCGCTGTGCCGGATGTCCGGCGCGGTCCGATCGGTTAAATTTCGGAAAAATGTCGGGAAACTCCAAATATGGCGGCTGAAAAAGACGACAGCCGTATTGTTCCGGTGCATTTTTGCCGGGTGACGGTTATTTCCAGTCATGTACCTGGTCCGTTCTCACGCCGCCGCCCGCAGGGCAGTCCTCCTATAAAAAAGCAAGGACGCAGGTACAACCCCTACAGTCGGCCCGTTACAGCCTTATGATGGTAGTTGCCCTTACGCCCAAGCCTGTCCCCCACCCGAACGGGCAGGGACAAGGCTCAAGTTTCAGACAAATATTACACCATCATAAAAACTGCCGTATTTCTACAACAGGTAACGGTTTACTGTAGGTATAAAGGTTTGTCTTAACCTTTGTTTCTATTTTCTATTGCGAAGATAGTCAAATAATCCGACTAACCAAAAAATCCGGCCCCCTTTCGGAGGCCGGACCCACTATAAATAACTATGACAAAAACTTTCGTTTATGCGTTGGCGGTCGCCAGCGGCGAAGCCTGCGTGTAGGTGCGGGCGGCCAGCTCCTTGTCGAGCATGTACAGCCCGAACTTGTTGCCTTCGACGGCCTCGCAGGCGGTGATCATCTCGCGTGCCGACTCCTCCTCCTCGACCTGCTCGTCGACGAACCAGACGAGCATGTTCGACGAAGCGTAATCCTTGTCCTCGGCGGCGATGGCGGCCAGATTGTTGATCATGGCCGTAACCTCCTTCTCATGGACCAGCGTGTCCTGGAACATCTCCAGCGGCGAAGTCCAAGCAGTGCGCACCTCCTCGATCGGGAGCAGCTTCACCTCGGCGTCGCGCGAGAGAATGTAGTTCATAAAGATCCGCGCATGGTCCTGCTCCTCCTGGAACTGTACGTAGAACCAGTTGGCGACACCCTTCAGCCCCTTGGCCTCGGCGTCCATCGACATCGAAAGATAGAGATAGGCCGACCAAAGCTCGGCATTGATCTGCGCGTTCATCGCTTCGTGTAATTTCTTGCTTAACATAACTGTATTGTTTTAAGTTTGCGGTTTATCATCGTTCGTGATACAAATATACAATAGTTTTTCGTGATTTGTATCAAAATAGTCATCAAATTATTTTATATCGAAATGGCGAGACATTATAAAACAAAATAGACGGCGTCCGAATACGTATTCGGGCGCCGTCGGATGGTTTTCAGCGGAATGCGGATCAGTCGTCGATCTCGATCAGGCGGAACTGAAGGTCGAATTTCAGGTCGAGACCGTTGTCGAGCTTCACCTCCCAGTCGCGCTTGTCGCGGTCGATCGAGACGATCTTGCGGCCTGCGAAGTTCTTGGCGACATAGTCGCGGATCTGCTGCGGAACGATGGCTGCGGGAACCTCGCCGTACTTGCAGTCGACCTCCTTCCACGCTCCGTCCTTGGCGAACTCGACCTTCGAGCCGTTGACGAAGACCACCTTGTAATCCTTGTCGAACAGCTCCTCGTCGACTTTGGCGTAGGAGACCTCGACAGCCTTGAAGTGGGTCTGGACGAACTGTTGCGCAACGGCGGGAAGTTCGCCGACGGTGATGATCCGGTCTTTACCGGCGAAAGCGGGAACCGAAGAGGCCATGACGGCCAGCGAAGCGAGAAGAATCGTGAACTTTTTCATAATCGTAGTGTTTTAATTGAATTTCGTACTGCAAAGTTGCGGCCCGAAACTGAAACGAATCTGAAAAAAGCGGATTTCCTGCATTTTTTTCACGCCGGGAAATCGACCGCGAAGCAATGCCGCCCCTCCTTATAAGAATAGGACACCTTCAACCCGTAGAGACGGCAGACTGCGTCGACCACGGCAAGGCCCAGCCCCGTAGAACCCTCCTTCTTCGTTCCCTGATAGAACCGGTCGAAGATACGCCCGGCGTCGAGCGGACCGCCCGCACCGCTGTTGCAGACCGTGAAGCGACGCGGAGCGACGCGCACCGTCACCTCGCCGCCCTCGTCGCCGTGAACGAATGCGTTTTTCAGCAGGTTGGCGACCACGCTCCCGGCCAGCGACGGATTCATCCGCGCCGTGAGCGGCCCCTCGTCCACGAGCGCAAAGCGCATGCTGCGGTAGGCGTAAATCTCCTCCATGTCCTCGGCCGTGCGGCGCACCAGTGCGTTCACGTCGACCTCTTCGGCCTCGGGGAACTGGCCGTTGTCGATCTTCGACAGCAGCAGCAGCGAACGGTTGAGCCGCACGAGGTAGTCCAGCGTCCGCTGCACCTTGGCGATCTCGCCCAACTGCTCCCCGGTGAGCGCATGCGCATCGTCGACCAGCATTTCCAACCGGTTGCGGCAGACCGCCAGCGGAGTCTGCATCTCGTGCGAGGCGTTGCCGATGAACTGTTTCTGCCGCTCGAACGACGACTCGGCCCGCTCGGCATAGCGGCGCGCGGCATCGTTGAGTTTCCGGAACTCCGTGACGGAGGTCTCGACGGCCAGCGGCGCATTCCGCGCCCCCACGGTGTAACCGTCGAGCCACCGCAGCAGGGCGTAGAGCGGCCGCATCGTGCGGTAGAGCACGATGACCGTGACCAGCAGGATCATCAGCAGCAGGAAGAGGTAGAGGCAGACCATCCACCGGAGGATCGACTCCCGGAGGTCGTCCTTCTCGATGGTCGGAGTCATCACCGTCAGTTCGCGCCATTGCCCCGCGCCGTCGCGGAACACCTTGCGCAGCACGCGGGCCGGCTCCTTGTCGTCGCGTTCGGGAATGAAAATCTCCTCGTCGGAATAGCGTTCGTGGTGCTGTGCGGCGGCATATTGGGGCGACACTTCGTGCAGGAAATAGCCGTTGTTGCCCTCGTCCGCCGGAACGGGAAGCTCCCGTCCGGCCAGAACCCGCTTGACGATCACTTCGGCACGAGCTTCGAGCGCGTCGTCCACCTCGTCGTTGATCTCGTCGATCAGCGTGAAGTAAAACAACACGGCCCATGCCGCCAGAAGCAGCGACAGCGCCCACGAAAGGTGCAGCAGGATGCGGTAAACCAGTTTCACGGCTGTACGAGTTTATAGCCGAAGCCGTAGACTGCGCGGATCTCGATGTCGGCGCCCGCATCGTGGAGCTTGCGGCGCAGGTTCTTCATCTGCGCATAGACGAAATCGAAATTGTCGGCCTGGTCGATATGGTCGCCCCAGACCCCTTCGGCCAGCGCGGTCTTGTCGACCGTGTGGTTGGGGCGGGACATGAAGTAGTGGAGGATGTCGTACTCCTTGCGCAGCAGCTCCACCTCGCGGCCCGCCACCTCGACCCGGCGGCTGTCGGGCCACAGGCGCACGTTGCCCGCGTCGAGGCTCTCGTAACCGCCGCGCTGGTGACGGCGCAGGACGCTGCGGATGCGGGCGCTCAATTCCGCCAGGTGGAACGGCTTGGGAAGGTAGTCGTCGGCGCCGAGTTCCAACCCCTCGATCTTGTCGTCGAGGGAATCGCGGGCCGAAATGATGATCACCGCAGCCGGGCTGCGACGCCTCTTCAGCTCTTCGAGCAGCCGCAGGCCGCTGCCGCCGGGCAGCATGATGTCCAGCAGGATGCAGTCGTAGTCGTATGCGGCGATCTTGTCGAGCGCCGCGGCGTAATCGGCGGCCTGCTCGACGACGTACTGCTCCCGGGTCAGCGTCCGGACCATGATCTCCCGCAGGGAGGGTTCGTCTTCAACAATGAGTATCTTCATAATACACTCCTTTTTCTCGTTTCTCGGGACAGGGGGAGGGGCGAAAATCCGGTCTTGAAACCCGCGGCCCGCCACCGCCCTCCGAAACCCGTCTTTCAGACGGGCGAAATTACGGCCCGAATCCGAAAGGAAACTGAAATGCCGGGAATCAGCGCTGCCCGGTGCGCCGGAAATAATTCTGCAAGACCAGCAGTGAAATGATCTTTTCGCGCCGGCGGTCGCGGAACTGCGCGACGTATTCGTGCGCATGCGCGATGATCGCCTCGGCCTCGTCCGGATGCTCGATGTAGTAGCGCATCCGCTCTTCGAGGTCGGAATAGTCGGGCCGGATCTCGACGTAGTGGTAACCGGGGATGAGCGTGCCCTCCATGAACCACGTCTCGTAGGTCGGACGGGGCATCACGGCCAGCGAGTTCGACGACATGATCCACTTGAGGTTCGTCGCCACGTCGTAGCCCTCGATCGCCAGAATGAACTTGTAGTTCAGGTGGTCGTACATCGAAATATGGGGTTTGGTCCACTCCGGGGGATATTCGGGACGGGGCGTCGAGATGCCGGCATCGCAGCACTCCGAACCGAAATACATGCGCATGAAACGTTCGCGGTGGGGACGCCGCGTGATCGCCAGCCGGAAAATCGCCTTGTCCGACTTCTTCCGGAACGGAATGTCGTCCCGCAGGAAGATGAAATGGCGGACCTTGTCGAGGTTCAGCAGCACCGAATTGGCGTTGTCGCCGCAGATCGGCCTGCTCTTGACGATCGACGGCACGTCGGGAACCGTCGTCACGTCCCCGGGAACGGTATTCCACAGCAGGCGGTCGCTGAACCAGCGGGTGAACTCGTAGGTATCGAAGAAATAGGCCGTCTTGACGCCCCGACGGAACTTGTGGTCGCCTAACGGACGCAGCCCTTCGCGGGGGGGGGTCGCAGGCGCAGGCGACAGTTTGTTGTAATAATCCGCCCGCCGACAGATGTACTCCCAGTCGGGGCGGCGTTCCGCCTCGGCGAGTACCCGGTCCAGACGGGACTGCAACAACCGTTTCGGCGTAAGGTAACGCGCGAAACTCCGCAGGAACCAAAACAGTTTGATCTGTTTGTTGTGAAAAATACGGTTCAGACGGTTCATCGGCAATGGGTTTAGCTCAACAAAGATAGTGAAAAGTCGAATGGGTTGCAAAACAGAACCGTACAAGATTCCGTAAAACCGCCTACTGATATAAAAGGGGCGTTACGGCTCCAAAGATAAAAAAATTCCGCGAAAACGAACAAAAAAAGGCGGAAACATCGGTTTCCGCCTTTTGCCGGGGATCGCCCCGCTTATGCCTTCAGGCCGTCGTAGGCCCACTTCACATAGGTCGCACCCCAGGTATATCCGCCGCCGAAAGCCGACAGAATGAGGTTGTCGCCCTTGCGCAACTGGCTCTCGTAGTCGCAAAGACACGAAGGAATCGTGGCGGCCGTGGTATTACCGTTGCGGTCGATGTTGATCATGCACTTGTCCTGCGTGATGCCCATACGGCGCGCCGTGGCGTCGATGATGCGCAGGTTGGCCTGATGGGGAACCAGGAAACGGATATCCTCGCCCTTGAGGTTGTGACGCTCCATCATCTCCACCGAAACGTCGGACATCTTCGACACGGCAGCCTTGAACACGGCGTGGCCGTCCCACATGATCGTGTGCCAGTTGTTCTGCACGGTTTCGACCGAAGCCGGGTAGCGCGAACCGCCCGCCTTCATGTAGAGCTGCATCTCGCCCGAGCCGTCGGAATGCAGGATCGAATCCACGACTCCGAAACCTTCGGTATTGGCTTCCAGCAGCACGGCGGCGGCAGCGTCGCCGAAGAGCGGGCAGGTCGAACGGTCGGTATAGTCGACGATCGACGACATTTTGTCGGCGCCCACGACGATGACCTTCTTGCTCGTGCCGGCCTCGATGAACTTCGCGCCGGTGGTCAGGGCGAACAGGAAGCCGCTGCAAGCTGCCGAAACATCGAACGCAAAGGCGTTCTTGCAACCAGCCTGGTCGGCGATCAAGTTACCCGTCGAGGGGAAGAACATGTCGGGGGTCACCGTGGCGCAGATCACCACGTCGATCTCCATGGGGTCCACCCCCGTCTTATCCAACAAATTGATGACCGCACGGGCGCCCATGTAGGAGCTGCCGATACCCTCGCCCTTGAGGATATGGCGCGTCTTGATACCCGTATGCGACATGATCCACTCGTCGTTGGTGTCGACCATCCGGCTCAATTCGTCGTTGGTGAGGATATATTCCGGAAGGTACTGTCCCACACCCGTAATAGCTGCTGTTATCTTACCCATTAGCTTTGGCTTTTCGTGTTTTGGTTAATTTTGAAACGCACGTTGCAGTTTCGCTGTCAGATCGGCCTTGATGACCTGTTCGGTCGAAAGGATCATGCTCCGGATCGCCTGGGGCGAAGAGCATCCGTGACCGATGATAACGGGCGCGTTGACGCCCAGGACGGGTGTTCCGCCCACGTTTTCGTAATTCATGGCGTCCCAGAAGGCATTGCGGCAGCCCAAGGCCGTGTTGATGCGGTAGAGGCCCTCGGCCATTTTCAGCGCCGTGTTGCCGACGAATCCGTCGCAGACGATCACATCGGCGACCTTGCCCGAAAAGAGATAGGAACCCTCGACATTGCCCACGAAATTGATCCGGCTCTCCGCCTTCAGCAGTTCGTAGGTGGCTTTGGTCTGGGCGTTGCCCTTGGTCTCCTCCTCGCCGATGTTGAGCACCGCCACGCGCGGACGCTCGATGCCCAGCACCGCCTCGGCGTAAATCGAGCCGATCAGGCCGTACTGCGCCAGCACCTCGGGCTTGCAGTCCACATTCAGGCCCACGTCCAGCAGCAGCGCAGGACGCCCTGCGATGGTGGGAACGATGGATGAAATCGTGGGACGCACGACACCCTCGATCGGTTTGACGGCATACATCGAACCGACCATCATGGCGCCGGTCGAACCTGCGCTCGCAAAACCGTCGACAGCTCCCTTGGCCAGGTAGCCAAACCCGACCGTGATGCTCGAATCCGCCTTGGCCTGGAAAGCCTTGGCCGGATGGTCGCCCATCTCGATCACCTCGGTGGTCGCTACGATTCCGAACCGCTCGGCGGGACATCCCTCCGAAGCGAGCACGGACTTAATTTTCTCTTCGTCGCCGAACAGCACGATACGGCTGTCCGACCCGATCGCATCGAGCGCCATGACGGCTCCCTTGACAGCCGCTTCGGGTGCATAATCGCCGCCCATGGCATCTACGCCAATCTTTATCATACTCGTACGAGTGTTGGTTGATATCCTGTCCCGCTCCCGACCCGCCCCCGGAAAACATGCACGACCGGGGATTCAGGCAGCCGGAAGGGAACCTTCATAAATTAAAAAAGAGGCACTCCCCGCGGGGATGCACTCTTTTGAGCGCCGGAATTATTCGGCAGCTTTCTTCTCGATGGCGAGCTTTCCGCGATAGAAGCCGCACTCGGGGCATACACGGTGATAGAGCACCGCTGCGCCGCAGTTCGAGCAGGTAACCACCGTCGGAACGGTAGCCTTGTAGTTGGTTCTGCGCTTATCGCGTCGCGTCGACGAGACTTTGTGTTTAGGATGTGCCATTTTTAAATATAATTTATAAGTTTAAACGTATCTTTATCCGTGTTTATTTCGCGCCGCCGGGTTCTTCGCCGCCTTCGCCTTCTTCGCCGTCCGCGCCTTCGGCCTCCATCCGCTCGCGCAGGGCGGCCAGCTTGGCCCATTCGCCCCCGCCGCGCTCCCCGGCGCCTTCGGCCGCAGCCTCGATCGACGCGAACTCCCGGTCGGAAACGATCCGGAAGCGTTCGAGCATCTCTGGGTTGCACTCCCCCTCGGGATGCACCCGCTGGTAGGGCAGCGACAGCACGATGCTTTCGTAGATGTACTGCGCAAGTTCCACGCGGTCCTCGCCCGGCAGCATCCACATCACCTCGCCGTCGTATTCGTGCACCTCGTCGGAGAATTTCACCACCAGCTGCCCCTCGAAATCAATGGGCACACGGCAGTCCTCCAGGCATCGGTCGCATTCGACGACGACATGACCCGTGATCCCGACATCGAGCGTGAGCTGCTTCTCCGAGCGGTCCACACCGACCGAGACCTCACACCGTCCGTCCTTGATCTCCGTGCTTTCGAAGGCTTCGAACAACGCCTTGTCGACCTCGAAACGGAAGTCGTGACGACCGTTTTTCAGCCCTTTCCAGGCAATCGAATATCGTTGAGCTACCTCCATTTACGCACATTTAGTGCGCAAAGTTACGAAAAAATAAGACATTTGCAAAGAAAACCGCGAGTTTTAGCACTCCCGGCCCGGCGGGGCGCAAATAAATTTGGCGTTGCACGACAGTTGTATTATTTTTACGGAAAAATAGTCCGCGCACGGACCGCCGAACCGATCCGGCGCTGCATCCGGCCCGCGCGGCCCCGACAGAACATGGACGAAAAAGGATTTACAATCGAAGTCACGAGCCGCTACGAAGGGTGGTGGCGGTACAATGCGGCGCTGATGTGCGGCTGTTTCGACGCCGCCGGCCGGCGCATCGGATTCGCCTCGTCGGCATCGACCGTGGCCGACGTCGGCTCGAACCTTGCCGAACGCCCCGCAGACATCGCCGCTGACCGCACGGCCGCGCTGCAAACCATGCCGTGCGACCACCTCGTGCTCTACCTATATATAATTCCCCACACGCTGCCCGCGGACAACGAAATCGACGCGACCAGGCCCTTCGGGATCGAGGTGAGGATCTCCTATGCCGGACGCCGCCTGCGCACCGAAAAGCGGGAGATCAACCAATGGTCGGGCGCCTCGGTCGAAATGCGGGTCGATTCGAAAAAATAGGCTCCCGACCGACCCGGAAGCCGATATAAAGAAAAGAGGAAACCATCGCTGGTTCCCTCTTTTTCTATCGGATGGCTTACGACTATTTGTTGTTGTAAGCGGCCATCTTCTCGATCAGCATGAGGACCTTGTTCGAGTAGCCCCACTCGTTGTCGTACCACGAAACGACCTTCACGAAGGTGTCCGTCAGCGCGATACCGGCAGCCTTGTCGAAGATCGACGTGCGGGCGTCGCCCAGGAAGTCCGACGAAACGACAGCCTCCTCGGTGTAACCCAGGATGCCCTTCAGTTCGCCTTCCGAAGCCTCCTTCATGGCAGCGCAGATCTCGTCGTACTTGGCGGGCTTGGCCAGGTTTACGGTCAGGTCGACAACCGAAACGTCGAGGGTCGGAACACGCATCGACATACCGGTCAGCTTACCGTTCAGCTCGGGAATCACCTTGCCTACGGCCTTTGCAGCGCCGGTCGACGAGGGAATGATGTTGCCCGAAGCGGCACGGCCGCCGCGCCAGTCCTTCATCGAGGGACCGTCGACAGTCTTCTGCGTTGCGGTGGTCGAGTGAACGGTGGTCATCAGACCGTCGGTGATGCCGAACTTGTCGTGCAGAACCTTGGCGATGGGGGCAAGGCAGTTGGTGGTGCACGATGCGTTCGAAACGATCGTCTGGCCCTTGTAGGTATCGGTGTTCACGCCGCATACGAACATCGGGGTGTCGTCCTTCGAGGGAGCCGACATAACGACGTACTTGGCGCCGGCTGCGATATGAGCCTCGGCCTTCTCCTTGGTGAGGAACAGACCCGTCGACTCTACCACGTACTCGGCGTTAACCTCGTTCCACTTCAGGTTTGCGGGGTCCTTCTCGGCGGTTACGCGGATAGCCTTGCCGTTTACGATCAGCTGGCTCTTCTCCACGTTGAAATCCACCGTACCGTCGAAACGGCCGTGCATCGTGTCGTACTTCAGCATGTAAGCCATGTAGTCCACGGGAACCAGGTCGTTGATGCCCACCACTTCGATGTTGTCGTTCGTGCAAGCGGCACGGAACACCAGACGGCCGATACGACCGAAGCCGTTGATACCGATTTTAATAGTTGCCATAATAATTTGAATTATTTGTTAATAAAAAATTGCGTTATTTTTTTAACAGCACAAAAGTACATACTTTATATAATTTACGCAAATAAAAAATTAAATTTTTTTACGAACCGCGGACGCATCCGTTTCCCGGCACGCACCCGTCCGCCGGAAACCTCCGCCGTCTTCAGGCGCACAACACCGCGGAAGCCTACTGCGCAGCCAGTTTGGCCCGTTTGGCCATGGCCGAGGCGAAGACGAAATCGTTCAGCTCGCGGTTGTCCGCATGCAGGATGTCGTCCTTCGTCCCCTCCCACCACTTACGGCCGTCGTGGATGTATACAATTTTCTCGCCGATCTCCATCACGGAGTTCATGTCGTGGGTGTTGATGATCGTCGTGATGCCGTACTCCTGGGTGATCTCGTGGATCAGGTTGTCGATGACGATCGAGGTCTGCGGGTCGAGTCCCGAGTTGGGTTCGTCGCAAAACAGGTAGCGGGGATTCATCACGATAGCCCGGGCGATGGCCACGCGCTTGATCATGCCGCCCGACAGTTCGGCCGGATAGAGTTCGTTGGCCCCGTCGAGCCGCACGCGCTGGAGGCAGAAATTCACGCGCTCCATCTTCTCCCGCTCGCTCTGCGAGGTGAAGAGGTCGAGCGGCAGCTTGACGTTCTCCACGACGGTCGAGGAGTCCAGCAGCGCCCCGCCCTGAAAGATCATGCCGATGTCCTTGCGGATACTTTTGCGTTCCCGGAAACCGAGTTTCGAAAAGTTCACCTCGTCGTACCACACGTCGCCCGAATCGGGTTCGTGCAGGCCCACCAGCGTCTTGAGCAGCACGGTCTTTCCCGAGCCGCTGCGGCCGATGATGAGGTTCGTTTTTCCGGTCTCGAATTCGACCGAGATGTCGTCGAGCACCACCCGGCCGTCAAACGACTTGACGATATGTTCGGCGCGTATCATATAAGCAGGACTTGTGTCAGGATCAGGTCGAAAAGCAGAATCACCACGCAGCTGGCCACCACGGCGCGCGTCGAAGCCGCGCCGACCTCCAGCGAGTTGCCCCGGGCGTTGTAGCCGTAGAAGGCCGAAATCGAGGTGATGATGTAGGCGAAGAAGACGGTCTTGATCAGCGTGTAGGTGATCGAATAGGGCTTGAAATCCATCAGCAGGCCGTCGACATAGTCGGCGGGGATCATAATGCCCGTCGCGGCGGCGATGAGGTATCCGCCCAGAATGCCGATCAGGATCGAGAGGATCGTCAGAAAGGGGAAGAAGACCATCGCGGCGACGATCTTCGGGAGGATGAGGTACGAGGCGGAGTTGACGCCCATGATTTCGAGCGCGTCGATCTGTTCGGTGATGCGCATGGTTCCGATCTCCGAGGCGATCGACGACCCGACCTTTCCGGCGAGAATCAGCGCCACGACCGCCGACGAAAACTCCAGGATCATCGTCTCGCGCGTGGCGTAACCCACCAGCGAGCGGGGAATGAACGGCGAATCGAGGTTGATGCACATCTGCAACGTGATGACCGCGCCGATGAAGACCGAGATGATGGCCGTCAGGCCGATCGAGTTGACACCGAGCGACTCCATTTCGAAAATGATTCGCCGGCGGTAGATGGCGGCCTTCTCCGGACGGGAAAAGACCTTTCCCATCAGCATGAAATAGCGCCCTATGAGTTCGAAAATCTTCAACATGCTACTGCTTTTCCTCTTCGAAATCGACGTAGTCGCCCACATCCTTCGACACGCGCTTCTCGGGCATTCCCGGGGTTTTGTGCACCTTCACCTCGCCTTCGCGCTCCTTGCGCGGCTGCTCTGCAAAGGGCGAGCCGAAACCGCCGAATCCCTTCGGTCCGGACTGCTGTCCGAAGCCTTCGCCGAACTGCTGCTCCATCTGCTTGCGGACCTTGTAGATCCGCCAGCGGAAAGCCAGCATCAGCACGACGACCAAAATAACAAGTCCCATAAGAAAATACAAGATAAACAGCGCGATGCCCTTGAGCAGCGCGGGGGCGCCGAGCGCCAGTATGACGATAAGGAGCATCGTCAGCGGATTGCGCTGCACGAAGCCCGCCAGGGAGTCGATGATTGCCAATATGAAATTCATTCCGATTTCGGTTTACATCTCCACAAAGGTATGGAAAATTATGCGTATTTCAATTAAATGTCGTAAATTTGGCGTCTGGAAACGAAAAACAAATCACAATCCCATATGTTAACTCCCCTCACCGCCATCTCGCCCGTCGACGGGCGTTACCGTAATAAAACGGAGAAATTAGCCGATTATTTTTCGGAGCAGGCCCTCATCCGCTACCGCATCCGCGTCGAAGTGGAATACTTCATCGCCTTGTGCGAACTGCCGCTGCCGCAGCTGACCGGCATCGACCGCTCGAAGTTCGCCGCCCTGCGCGCGCTCTACCTCGATTTCTCGGACGCCGATGCCCGGCGCGTGAAGGAGATCGAGTCGGTGACCAACCACGACGTAAAGGCCATCGAGTACATCATCAAGGAGAAAATGGACACCCTCGGGCTGGAGGCCTATAAGGAGTTCGTGCATTTCGGCCTCACGTCGCAGGACATCAACAACACGGCCATTCCGCTCTCGCTCCGGGAGGCGATGACGGGCGTCTACTACCCCGTCGTCGAGGAGGTCCGCGACGCTTTGGCGTCGTTCGCCGAGCAGTGGCGCGAGGTTCCGATGCTGGCGCGCACGCACGGGCAGCCCGCCTCGCCGACCTCGCTGGGCAAAGAGTTTTCGGTATTCGTCGAGCGGCTCGAAAAGCAGTTGTTCATGCTCCACGACATCGCCGTTCCGGCCAAGTTCGGCGGCGCCACGGGCAACTTCAACGCCCACCGCGCAGCCTACCCCGAAATCGACTGGGTGGCTTTTGCCAACCGATTCGTGAACGAGACGCTGGGGCTGTGCCGTTCGCAGTACACCACGCAGATCGAGCACTACGACAACCTGGCGGCGATCTTCGACAACATGAAGCGCATCGACACCATTCTCATCGACCTCTCGCGCGACATGTGGACCTATATTTCGATGGAGTACTTCAAACAGCAGATCAAGGCCGGGGAGGTCGGATCGAGCGCCATGCCCCACAAGGTCAACCCCATCGACTTCGAGAACGCCGAGGGCAACTTCGGCATCGCCAACGCTGTTTTCGAGCACCTCGCCTCGAAGCTGCCCGTCTCGCGCCTCCAGCGCGATTTGACCGACTCGACCGTGCTGCGCAACATCGGCGTGCCGATGGCCCACGCGGTGATCGCCCTGCAATCGCTGCTCAAGGGGCTGAACAAGGTGATCCTCAACCCCGAGGCGCTGGCGCGCGACCTGGAGAACAACTGGGCCGTGGTGGCCGAGGGCATCCAGACCATCCTGCGCCGCGAGGGTTTCCCGAAGCCCTACGAGGCGTTGAAGGCCCTGACGCGGACCAACGCCCACATCACCCGCGAGTCGATCGCGGCATTCATCGAAACGCTCGACGTCGCCGAATCAGTCAAGGAGGAGCTGCGCGCCCTCTCGCCCTCGACCTACACGGGCGTGTTCCGGTAGGCCGGAACCGGCATCGAAAACAAAGGCAGGACCCGAAAGCGTCCTGCCTTTATTCGTCCCGACGGACCGTCACTCCTTGCAGCAACGCACCGTATAGCCGTAAGACCGGTTCATGTCCAGTTCATTATTGATCGAACCGCTGCTCGACAGTTTGCTGCGGAAGAAGAGGTAATAGGATTTGACCGAAGAGGTTTCCGCCGACCAGTAAGCGCCCGAACCGCCGGTCGAGCTGCGCAGCCCCACGATGGCGCCCGAACTGTAATTGCGATAGCCCTGCGCCGGATACCAGGCCGTCTGTCCCCCGTGGGTATAGGTCATACCGTAGTTCGTTCCGTCCCATACCGAAACGCCGTCGATGTACTGACGTCCCGAAATCAGATCCTCCCATGCACCGGTTCCAGGAACCCTGTACCCCGGCGGGCAAGGGTCGTTGAGCGTTTTGGCCTCACCCCACAATGTCGCGTTCGGCGACGCAAGCCAGTTATAGCCGGTTCCGACCTTATCGTTGTAGAACGTCATGGGATTGGCGGCAGCCCCGTCGGTCGTCGTCGCACTCTTGCTGAAAGCCCAGTCCAGCGCCGGATAAGCGGGATTCACCACCGTGCCGTTCTTTGCTTCGAGGAACGCATTGGCCGAAGTTTCCGTTTTCTCGCCCCCGTAGAACGGGTCCTTGCGCCCCCACTGGTAATACATGCCGTAAGCGTCCGTACCGCCTGCGGTCGTACCTGCGGCGCCCAGGTTGCGGTCCATGAAGACCGTCCCGTTCCCGTAGGTCATCGTCTGCGGAGCGTCGGTCACCCAGACATGCCAGCTCCAGACGACCTTTCCGTCCTGCATCAGGGCGACCAGCGCGTTGCCCCTGCCTTCGCCGACCGTGAGGAAAATATCGCCGGAGGTCGTGTCGAGGGCGACTCCCGAAACGAGTCCTTCGGAGTCGGTCCACAGCCAGTCGGCCGTCATGCCGTCCGCCATCTCGATCGCCGGCTCGAATCCGACCCCTTCGCCGGCTCCGTTTCCGCGTACCCGGGCATTGAAAACATACGTTCCGGGCGCCGAAACCACATAGCAGTTGGCCGTCCCCGCAACGCTCAAGTCGTTGACCTGCGCCGCCGAAAGAGTCCCGCCGTCCGTCAGCGCGATTTCCACCCGGCCGTTTCCGGCCTTTACCGACCGAAACAACTCCACCTGCTCGTCGCCCGTGGCTTCGACCGGATTTCCGGAGCCGTCCTCGATCTGCCACGGCGTCACGGCGGCGTCCGTCGTCACGGTCCAGAAACCTTTATCATCGCGCCCCACGACGGGGACAGGCCCCGAAACAGGCATTTTCGCTCCGGCGGCATCTTTCAGCCAGGGAATATCCTTTTCCGCGGCGAGTGTCCAGTAATACGCATCCCCATCGACCGCAATGCCGATCAGCGGCGCTTCCGCCGCCGCATTGCAGGCTACCGTCACTTCGGTCCCGTCGCAGAACGTAAGGCGCACGCCGTCCTCCGTCTCGGCCAGCGACCGCACTTCCGACTGCGACACGGCTCCGGCCAGCGTCTTCAGCGAGACCAGGCCCGCATTCAGGTCTTCGATCTTTTGCAACAGTTCGGCCGAGGGGGGGGGAACAGGTTTGTCTCCATCCGGGTCCGAAGCCCCGGATTCGCTCTTGCAGCCGCCGAGAAGCAGCGCCCAGGAGCAGATCACAAATAATTTTTTCATCATACCTTGTTTTTTAGTTAATGGTTCCATCTGTTCCGTCCGTAAGGGACAGACTTCACGGAGAATACCGCGCAGGCAAAAACAGGCATGACGACCCGGCAAAGCATGGCGACGACTTCCTCATCCAACCGTAAAAAAGTCTGTCCGAAGAGGTTCGCAGCAACAGGAAAAAGAGGGCCGAAGCAAATAAGGACGCACGGAAAAACCGCCGGCGACGACTTCAGGCGCTCCCTTTCTCCGCAGGAGCAAACACCCTATCGCGCAAGGCAGGTCTTCTGACTTGTCCCCCGAGGCGGCGCCTTCCCGGTCCCGGAGGACCAGTGGCTCAAGAATGCCGCAACGAAAAAGCCCTTGCGGGCGGGACTCACAGCAGCGGGAACTGTTGCCGATTCACACGGCATTCCCTTTTAATTCCCCTCCACGGGGAAACCATTGCACGGCAAAGGTACACTTTTATCGGCAGGAAGCAAGCGATCCGGCGGAATATTTCCGCGAAACGCGCCCCGCCGCTCTGCGCAGCGGACCGTTCCGACCACGATGCGTCCCTTTTCCGGCAGACGGCGGCGCGACTTTGGCACGCGCTTTGTACTTATTTCAGTCAACTGCGGCACAGCAACCGCAGTGAGGTTTCTTCATTTATTTAAGTTTGGGTTAGTAGTTTTAGGAGGGCAACCTCCTGGGGGCAGCAGGCAATCGTGAGATTCCCTGCTGTTTTTTTATCCCCGGAGGGCATCACTAACCGAACAGGTCGTTGAGCACGGCGGCCAGACGATACGACGCCAGGATCAGCTGGCGTTCGGGCAGCAGGTAAGTGTCCGTCACGAACTGCTTGCCGTAGGTCCCGTCGGCCCGCTGCCAGTCGTAGATCACCCGGCAGGCGACGGCCGTTTCGTACAGCCATTCGCGGGGCGTACCCTTGGCCATCCCGGCCTTCTCGCGTTTGGAGAAGGTGTCCAGCAGCAGCCGGTACTCGCTGTAACTCCAGCCGTGGGCGCCGTCCAGCACGCCCCAGTCCCACATCGCATGGTAGGACATCTTTTTCCCGTTGAGGTCCGCACGGCCGCTCTTGCAACCGGGGTACTTGACATGCGAAGGGCAGTGCATGTCGCCCACGATGTGAATGACATACATTAGGTTCAACCGCACGAGCGAGTCGCTCATGTTCCGGTAGTCCTTCAGCCGGTCGATGGCGTGCATCAGCTCCACGACACAGTTGGTTTTTCCCTTGCGCAGCGTGTCGACCAGCTGCATGTCGGCATCCACGTAGCTCACGTGCTCGACATTGCGGAATTCGGGGGTGTCGCGGTACTTGTCCATCCACGAAGCGTAGTAAACGATCGAATGGTCGAGGTAGCGGGCGATGTTCCTCTTCGCCCGGGGCGTCAGGTTGCACTCGGCGATGTAGGCGATGGCATCGTGACGCGTGCGGTCCCATGCCTGCGACGGCAGCGCCGCGCAGAGCATAAGGCCCAACAAAAACAGTTTCAGGTTCTTCATTGTCTTTCAAATTAACGGGTTAACGATTCGGCGCGGAAGTTATCGAACGGCACGCGGTTCTTGCTTTTGACCGCCGGGGCGAACACCACGCGGGTCGTAGCATCGGCTCCCGCAACGGCGAAGGCTGCAAATTTTCCTTTAAAGGCACTATCATCAGGCATATGCCACAAATAAAACAATAAAAAGAAATAAAACCAAAATTATTCCGGTGAAAATTCCACGACAAGACCCGATAATCGGCCAAACGGTCCCCGGCGGACGGCGATTGCAGGTTCGGCACGCGCTTTGTACTTATTCCGGTCAGCTGCGGCACAGCAACCGCAGTGAGGTTTCTTCATTTATTTAAGTTTGGGTTAGTAGTTTTAGGAGGGCGACCTCCGGGGACAGCAGGCAATCGCGAGATTCCCTGCTGTTTTTGCGTCCGCATGCCGGGCGCGCCGTTCCCGCGTGCGCAGGGTACGAAAAAGCCGCCCGGTGTTCCGATCGGTTCTTTGCAACGCTCCGGCTGCCGATTTCACGGGGCGGCAATGCGCTCCGGCACGAAAACTGTGCGGCGGACGACGAGGGAAAACAGCAAAATCCAACCTACCCACCATGGCAAAACGTAAAAATATCACCACGACGCAGCTGGCGCTGATGACCGCTGCGGCCGTCATCAGCCTGCGCGGGCTCCCGATGATGGCCCAGGAGGAACTGACGATGTTCTTCTACATTTTCTTCGCGACGTTCCTCTTCCTGATTCCCGCGGCCCTCGTTGGCGCCGAACTGGGCAGCGCCTTCGCCGACCGCGGCGGCGGCGTCTACACCTGGGTCAAGGAGGCTTTCAACCGCCACCTGGGCTTCTCGGCGATCTTCCTGCAATGGATTCAGAACGTCGTCTGGTATCCCACCGTACTGGGATTCGCCGCCGCGTCGATCGCCTACATGATCGGCGTTCCGGCACTGGCGCAGAACGGGCTGTACGTCGGGTTGTTCTCGATTGCAATGTACTGGTGCGCGACGCTGGTGACCCTGCGCGGCACGTCGGCCATCTCGGGCATCACCTCGAAGGGATTTCTGATCGGCACGGTGCTCCCGGGCGTCGTCGTGATCGTGATGGCGGTCATCTGGATGGCCGGCGGCAACGAAATCGCCCTGAAGGAGATTCCGGCCGGCGTCTCGCAGATCGTCAACGTCGACGCCGCGCAGCACGTCCACCCGCGTCTCTTCCCCCACATCACGGGCATGAGCGACATCGCGTTCCTGGCGGGCATCCTGCTGCTGTTCGCCGGCGTGGAGGTGCACGCCGTGCACGCTCCGGAACTGGCCAAACCCCAGACGCAGTTCCCGCGGGCGATGTTCCTCGCGGCGCTGATCTCGTTCGGACTGTTCACGCTGGGCGCGCTGGCCGTGGCCATCATCACCCCCTACGACCAGATCAACCTCCAGTCGGGGCTGTTCACCACCTTCCAGATCGCTTTCGAACGTTACCACGTGGGATGGCTCTCGAACGTCATGGGACTGCTCGTGGCCTTCGGTGCGCTGGCGGGCGTGATGTCGTGGATTTCGGGCCCCAGCCGCGGCCTGCTGTGGACGGCCAGGGACGGTGCTCTGCCCTGCTTCCTCCAGAAGACCAACAAGAACGGCGTGCAGCTCAACATACTGATTATCCAGGGCTGCATCGTGACGCTCCTCTCGTCGCTTTACATCGTGATGGACGACGTCAGCGTGGCGTTCTTCCTGTTGAGCGCCCTGACCGTGGGACTGTATCTGATCATGTACATGATGATGTACGCCGCGGGAATCCGCCTGCGCTACACGCAACCCAAGCTCATCCGCAGCTACCGCGTGCCGGGCGGAAACACGGGCATGTGGCTGATCGGAGGCGTGGGGTTCCTCGCCGTGCTGTTCTCGTTCATCGTCACCTTCTTCCCGCCTTCGCAGCTGCCCGTGGGCAGTCCGGCGACGTACACGTGGCTGGTGGTGACCGGCACGACGGTCTTCCTCGCGATCCCCTTCATCATCAGTTTCGCAATGGACAAACGGAAGGCCCGGCGGACGCCGGAGGCTTAAAACTCGATCGTCAGGCCCAGCGTCGGGAGCAGCGTACCGCTCACCTGTTCGAGGTATTTCATGCGGTAACGCCGCTCCGAAGCCGGAGCCGAGGGGTTCTCGATCTCCCCCGTGGACATCAGCACGTCGGGCTGGCGCAAACGACCGCCCGCAACGTTTTGCAGGTCGATGTAGACGCCCAGCATGCAACGGCGGAAGTAGAACACCTTGTCGACGCGCACGTCCAGCTGGGCGAAGGCGTCGAGCCGCCCGGCGTTGTATTTCGAATAGTCGTAGTAGGGCCGTCCCTGCGCATCCCACGCCTCGACGAGCGACGAACGCTCCACGTCGTAGGGCGTGTAGGGCGCACCGCCCACGGCGCTCAGCTTCGCACCGAAGCTCCAGTGGCGCGGCAGGTCGTAGGTTCCGCTGACGTTGACCACGAAACGGTTGTCCCACGCCGAGGCGATCCACGGGGCCTGCCGGTCGTTGCGGTACTCCGAGCGGAACACGGTCACCGATCCCACGACGTTCACTCGCCCCGGAATCTGCCAGCGGGCCATCGCCTCGACGCCGTAGGCGCGCCCCTGCGCCGAGGAGACCAGCTTCTCGTTGCCCACCACGCCGTAATCGTTGCCCTTGCACGAGAGCGGAATCCCGTCCGCCACCGACAGCGGCACATCGCCGTAGCGTTTGTAAAATCCCTCGACCGAGACGATCAGCCGGTCGCGCAGCCGCCAGTCGACACCCGCGCTGAAGACCCCGACGCGCATGTAATCGAGCGATCGGTTGACCAGCGCGTCGTCCACCTTGAATCCCAACGCCGTGTAGGGCGGCAGCTGGCAGTAAAGTCCCGCGCTGCCGCTCACCGACCAGCCGGGACCTACCGCATAGGAGACCGAAGCCCGGGGCGACAGCTGGCGCCACACCCGCGCCATACGTCCCGAGTAGTCGCACCCGTCGGCGCGCAGGCCCGCCGAGGCGGTGAACCGCTTGTCGGCCGAGGCGTATTCGGCCCCGGCGAACAGCCCCCAGCCGACGATTCCCAGCCGGGTCCGGTAGTCCGACAACTGCGTCCTGTCGGTATAGAGCCGTTGCAGCGTGCGGTTCGTGTAGTCGGAATAATTCACCTCGACGCCCTCGCGGACGGTCCAGCGGCCCAGATAGGTGCGGTTCTCGGCCCGGAGCGTGGTCTTCTGCTCCACGGAGCGCAGCCGGAGCGTCAGGTTGTCCTCCGACGAATCATCGTTGCGCAGGTATTTCAGGTTGCGGTTGTTCAGGTAGTTGTGGCTCAAGGTCACGGTCTGCACGTGGCGGCCCGCATAGTGACGCCACGAAGCCCCCACCGTGAAGGTCTCCTGCCGGATGCGGGGCAGGTAGCTCAACAGGTATTCGGCGTCCTCGCCCTTCTCGTCGACGTTGAGACGCATGTTGTCGAATCCCGCAAGGGCCAGCACCGTCAGCTCGTCGCGCTCCGAAAGGCGTGTCTTGACTTTCGCCTGCCCGTCGATGTAGTTGGGCAGGAAGGGCAGCCCCAGCAGTTTGAACAGCAGTTGCAGGTAGGACTGGCGGATGGAAAACAGATAAGTCGTCTTGCCGCCGATGTGCCCGCTGCCGCTCAACCCCACTTCCGAGGCGCCCAACGTCGCTTTGAAGGTCTGCTTTTCGGCATTGCCGTCGCGGAGCCTGAAGTCCAGCACGGAACTCAACGCCCCGGCCCGGTCGGCGGGAAAGGCTCCCGTATAAAAACTGATTTCGCGCACGAGGTCGGCGTTGACGATGCTCACCGGACCGCCCGTCGCCCCCTGCGTGGCGAAATGGTTGATGTTCGGGATTTCGATCCCGTCCATGTAGAACTTGTTCTCCGCAGGCCCGCCACCGCGCACGATCAAATCGTTGCGATACCCCACGGGCGAGAAGGCCACGCCGGGATACGAGCGCACGATGCGCGACACGTCGCGGTTCGAGCCGGGGCTTTTCTCGATCTCCCGCAGGCCGATCACCTTCAAACTTACGGGACTCTCCGCCGTGACGCGGAACGGCGACGGACGGACCGTCACGGCCTCCAGCTGCGCGGCATCCTCCTCCAGCTCGACTTCGATAAAGGGCGTGGCGGCCGAGACCATGTATTCGGGCGTCGTGAGGCTCTTGTAGCCCACCGACGAGACCGCCAGCCGCCAGATGCCCGGCTTCACGCGCTCGATGCGGAACCTCCCCAGCGAGTCGGTCGAGGCTCCCTTCTGCTCCTGCCCGGCCAGCACCACGGCGGCATAGGCCACGGGGCGGCGGCTCAAACGGTCGATCACCCGCCCGCTGACGGGATAGGTCCCGCCCTGCGCCCGCACGGCAAACGCCGCGGCCAGGCCGAAAAACAAAACAGCGACTTTCAGGAATTTCATACGGCAAAGATACTCGGTCAGGCGCCGTCCGACGCCGTTTCATCGGTACATTTCGGCAGCAGTTTCAGGTACGAGAGCAGAACCACGTTCATCACGAGGGCGTAGACGATGGCCGGGACGGCCATTTCACCGCTGTCGAAGATCAGCGGCGAGGTGGCGACGGCGATCGCCTGCGCAGCGTTCTGCATCCCGACCTCGATGACGATCGTGCGGCGCACCGCCCGCCGGAGCCGGAACAGGCGGGCCAGCAGCGATCCGCCCGCCATCGCCAGCAGGATCAGCGCACCCGCGGCCAGCCCCAGCACGCCGAGATTCTCCAGAATCGTCGAGGCGTACTGCACGAAGAACACCGCCGCCAGCAGCATCAGGGCCGGGAAGGCCACACGCCCCAGCAACTCATGCACACGCCGTGCCGCCCGGGGCCGCCAATGCCTGAAAAGCGCCCCGCAGAGCATCGGCAGGAACAGCAGGACGATGTTCTGCACCAGCAGTTTCCCGACCGGAAGTTCGATGGCCGCACCGGCATGCACCGCGACGAAACGCGCGGCGAAACCCATCACCAGCGGAATCGTGAAGAGCGTGATGAGGCTGCTCAAAGCGGTCAGCGTCACCGAAAGGGCCACGTCGCCCTTGGCCAGCATCGAAAAGACGTTCGACGAACTGCCTCCCGGACAGCAGGCGACGAGCAACAGTCCCAGAAAATAGACGGGCGGCAGGCGGAAGGCCAGCCCCACGCCGAAGGCGATGAGCGGCAGCAGCGCCAATTGGCCCAGCAGCCCCGCGACAACGGCCGCCGGACGGCGGGCCACACCGGCGAAGGCCTGCCGGTCGAGTTCGATGCCGAGCTGAAACATCAGCGCGATCAATACAGGCAGTACGATCCAGACGGTATTCATAAGCGATGTAAAACGACGATCCCGGGGCGCGGACTTCCCGGCAGCTCGGTTCCATTTTACTGCAAAGGTGGCCCTTTTTTCGGGAATCCGGCCCGTTTTCCGGAAAAAATTGTAATTTTAACCTTTCAATTACGCGAGATACGACGGTTTATGTCCCTGAACACCAAATACGACATCCTCGACAACCGACTGGTCATCCGACGGCTCAACGCCGGGGACCGGCAGTGTTTCGAAGCATGCTACCGATTCTATTACAAGGGGTTGTGCAGCTTCGCTTCGCGCTGGGTATCCCTCCCCGTGGCGGAGGACATCGTACAGGACACGATGCTGTACATTTGGGAAAACCGGGACCGCCTGATGGAGGAACTTTCGCTGAAAGGACTTCTGTTTATGATCGTCCGCAACAAGTCGCTGGACCGCATCTCCAGCCAGAAGGTCCATTCACGCGTCCACCAGCAGTTGGAAAAGAGATTCGCCGACCAGTTCGACTCCCCGGACTTCTACCTCGGCACGGAACTCGCACGGCTCTACCGCGAGGCGCTCGCCCAACTCCCCGAGCAGACCCGGCGCATCTTCGAGATGAGCCGCTTCCAGGGCATGACCCACCAGCAGATCGCCGCCGAGATGGAGGTGTCGCCCCAGACCGTCAACTACCATATCGGCCAGGCGCTCAAAGTCCTCGGCGTCGCGCTGAAGGACTACCTGCCGCTGATCGCGCTGTTTTTCGAAATGCCCGGGAACAACTGAAACCCCTGCCCCCTGCAACCGACCATATGCAATAAAAACGAAAGCCCGAAAAAAAATCGGGTTTTCGTTTAGTAACTATTTCCCCAAAACCGTATTACTGTTAGAAACCGAACTTATGAAAGAGATCGACGACAACCTGCTGACCGAATTTCTCGAAGGAAAACTCGACGAACCCGCCAACCGCGAGATCGAAAACTGGTACGACGCCTCGGAGGAGAACCGCCGCCGGCTCGAAGCGCTCTACTTCGTGCTCTTCGCCGGAGACCGGCTCCGTGCCGCCGCATCGGTCAACACCGACCAGGCCTTCAGATCGTTGCAGCGGCGCATCGAACTGCGCCGCACGAAAACAAGGCCCCAATGGCGGCAGATCGCGGCGCGCTACGCCGCCATCCTCGTCGCGGGCGTGATCGTCGCAGGCATGTATCTCTACCAGAACCGGCCGGACGACCGCATCTGCACGGTCAGCGCCGAGCGCAGCGACTGCTCGGTGACGCTGCCCGACGGCTCCGTCATCCGGCTCACCCGCAGTTCGCAGCTCAACTATCCGGCCTCGTTCGACGACGGGAACCGCACGGTGCACCTCACCGGCGAAGCCTTTTTCGAAGTCAGCAAGCGCAACGGCGCGCCGTTCACCGTCACCACGGTCCACGACGCCGAAGTCGTGGTCCGCGGAACCAAATTCAACCTGAAAGCCTACGACGACAGCTCCGACGTCGAAACCGTACTGGTCGAGGGAGCCGTCGATTTCCGCGCCGCGGACCACGTCGTGGCTCTGCACCCGGGGCAGAAAGTCTCCTACAACCCCACGGACAACGACCTGACGCTGCAAACGGTCAACGTGGAGGCGGAGCTGGCCGCGCGGCTGCGCACGTTCCGCCACGTCGACCTGGCGCAAATCGCCGGGGTGATCGAGGATTTCTACGGCATCGGCGTCGCCTTCCGCAGCGAGGCGCTCAAAAACATCCAGTTTACCGGAACGCTCGACTTCAACATGCCGATCGACCATATCCTCGAAGTGCTGACGCTTTCGACGAACACCCGTTTCAACCGCAACGGCGAAAAAATCACCATTCACAAATAATCCAATCTTAACCAAACCTCTATGAAACAAAAGTTACTCCGTATGCGGCATGCCTGGTATCTACTGGCAGCATGCCTGACACTCCTTATTCCGTGGGGGGGGGAATGCAGGCGGCGCCGTCGCCCCAGCAGACTTCGGTCCGCGTTGAAAACGTAACCAGCCTGAAAGGGCTGATTCAGGAGATCGAATCGCAGACCTCCTACCGGATCTCCTACCAGGGCAACCTGGCGGACAACGTCCCCGTAAAAATCGCCAAATCGACGAAATCGGTTTCCCAGCTGCTCGACGAAGCCCTGCGCGGAACCGGCATCACCTACATCATCCGTCAGAACAACATCATCCTGACCCGTGCGGAGGCACAAAGCCCCGCATCCGCAGCCCCGGCCGCGCCGCGAAAACAGCACATCGCGGGCCAGGTGCTCGATGCCGCGACCCGGCAGCCGATCATCGGCGCCACGATCTGGATCAAGGATTCGGCACTCGGCACGAGCACCGCATCGGACGGTTCGTTCGACTATTCGTTCTCCGGCAACTTCGGCTTCGTGACCGTCTCCTACGTCGGTTACCAGACGCAGGAGTTCCCGATCGACCGCATTCCGAAAGTGATCTCCCTTTCGCCGGACAACAACCTCGAAGAGGTCGTCGTCGTCGGCTACGGCACCCAGAAAAAGGCCAGCATCATCGGCTCGATAGCCTCCGTTCCGGTCAACGACATCAAGATGCCCACGGGCAAGATTTCGAACAACCTGGCCGGACAGCTCGCGGGCGTCATCTCCGTACAGCGTTCGGGCGAACCGGGCGCCTCGTCGACCTTCTGGATCCGCGGCATCAGCACCTTCGGCTCGAACAAGTCGCCGCTGGTGCTGGTCGACGGCATCGAGCGCGACCTCGACCTGGTGGACATCGAGGACATCAAGGAGTTCTCGATCCTCAAGGACGCCGCGGCGACCGCCGTCTACGGCGTACGCGGCGCCAACGGCGTCGTGCTGGTCACCACCCGCGGAGGTATCGTAGGCAAGCCGCAGATCAACATCAAGTTCGAGGCCGGCATGGTGCAGCCAACCAAGATTCCCGACATGATCGACGCCGTCCAGTTCGCCGAGATGTACAATGCGGCGGCCGGATACGACTTCTACTCGAAGAAGGACATCCAGATGTTCCGCGACGGTTCGGACCCCGACCTGCACCCCAACATCGACTGGGTGGATCGGCTCTACAAGGACTACTCGTTCAACCAGCGCATCAACGTCAACATCTCGGGCGGCGGCTCGACGGCCAAATACTACATCTCGGGCGGCTTCTACAACGAGGACGGCCTGTTCAAGGCCGACAACATGAAGGGGTACAACACGTCGGTCTTCTACCGTCGGTTCAACTTCCGGTCGAACGTCGAGGTCCAGCTCCACAAATACACCAAGCTCAACGTCAATCTGGCCACCACGTTCGAACGCAAGAACGAACCGGGTTCGAGCGCCACCGGCGCCAACGGCATCTGGGGCTATGCGCTCAAGACCGCAGCCAACGCCTTCCCGGACGTCTATTCGAACGGCTACCTGGCCGGCCCGGCGTCGGGACAGGGCGAGAACCCCTATGCGCTGCTGACGCAGACCGGTTACCGCGAAATCTTCTACAACACGGCGCAGTCGCTGTTCGTGCTGACGCAGGACCTGGGCGACTGGGTGACCAAGGGCCTTACCGTTTCGATCAAGGGTTCGTTCGACGCCAAGAACGAGAACAACCTGAGCCGCACGAAAACCTCGCCCCAATGGCTGGCCACCGGCCGCAACGAAGCGGGCGAACTCGAATTCAACCAGACGAAGATCGGCGAGGAGAACCTCACCTACAAGCAGACCAACAAGGGCTACCGTTCGGTCTACTTCGAAGCCGTGGCCAACTGGGCACGCACCTTCGGCAAGCACGACCTATCGGCCATGTTCCTCTTCCAGCAGTCGCAGAAGAACTACGTGGGCGAAAGCGCCAACAACTCGGAAAAAGCGCTTCCCTACCGCCATCAGGGCATTGCGGGCCGTATCACCTACAACTACGACAACCGCTACTTCGTCGAGGGTAACTTCGGCTACAACGGCTCGGAGAACTTCTCGCCCAACCACCGCTTCGGTTTCTTCCCGTCGATCGCCGTGGGGTACGTCGTCTCGAACGAAAAATTCTTCGCACCGATCCGCGACGTGGTCAGCATGGTCAAACTCAAAGCCTCCTACGGTCTGGTGGGCAACGACCAGATCGGCGGCGACCGCCGTTTCATCTACAACGAAACCGTGATCGGCGGCGGCAAATACTATTTCGGCACGACGCCCAGCCAGTACACCTCGGTCCGCCTCGGCGAATTCCCGAACCCCAACGTAGGCTGGGAAAAGGCCAAGAAGCTCAATCTCGGCGCCGACCTCTCGTTCTTCAACCAGTTGAACATATCGGTGGATTATTTCAAGGAAAACCGCGAGGGCATCTTCCTCCAGCGCAAATCCATCCCCATGTACGTGGGTCTGAGCACCAAACCCTGGGTGAACATCGGCAAGATGCGCAACAGCGGCATCGACGCCTCGCTCGAATACCACCAACCGCTCGGCAAGGACCTCCACCTCACCGTGCGCGGCAATTTCACCTACGCACGCAACCGGATCATGGACCAGGACGAGCCTGATTACGCCTATACCTACATGAACCACAGCGGCCAGATGCAGTGGCAGAAATTCGGCCTGGTGGCCGCCGGACTCTTCCAGGATCAGGAAGACATCGACTCGTGGGCCAAACAGAGTTTCGGCGAGGTGAAACCGGGCGACATCAAATACCTCGACCTCAACGGCGACGGCATCGTCGACAACTACGACACGAAGCCCATCGGCTACTCGGACATCCCCGAGATCGTTTACGGATTCGGCTTCTCGCTGCAATGGAAGGCATTCGACCTGTCGGCATTCTTCCAGGGCGTGGCGCATGTCAGCTTCTCGACCCTCACCGACCAGACGCAGGCGTTCGTCGGCCGCAACCTCAAGGAGTCGAGCGTATTCGCCGACCTCTACGGCAACACCTGGACTCCGGAGAACCCCGGCGCCAAATACCCGCGCATGACGACCGGCGCCATCGACAACAACAACCAGCTGTCGACCTTCTGGATGGCCAACGGACGTTACCTGCGCCTGAAGAACCTCGAGCTCGGCTACACGCTGCCCAAACGCATCGCCAACAAGATCGCCATGCAGAGCCTGCGCGTCTACCTCTCGGGTGTGAACCTATTCACGTTCAGCCCCTTCAAGCTGTGGGACCCCGACCTGCAAACCGGAGCCACCAACTACCCGAACAACCGGATCATCAACCTCGGTCTCACGATCGGTTTCTAACCCCTAACCGGCAACAACCATGAAAAACACGATTAAAACATTCGCCCTGTTCCTGACAGCCGGAGCCATGCTCGCTTCCTGCGACTCATACCTCGACCGCCAGCCCGACGAGCCGCTGACTTCGGACAACATATTCAAAAAGCAGAAGACCACGCTCCAATACCTGACCAACATCTACTCCTACCAGCCGGATTACGAAGCTCCCGCCTGCGTGTCGAACAGCAACGACATCCCCTGGGAGGCCAGCTCGGACGAGACCTCGTTCGCCTACCTGGACCGGTCCTACACCCAGATCAACTACAACTCGTGGACCCCATCGCTACACATCTACCGCGACGACACCTACAACACGCCCTATAAGGGCATCCGCGAAGCCAACTACTTCATGCAGAACGTCCACAAGTGCCCTCCGGAGGAACTGAACGATGTCGACAAGGGCTACTACTACAACGAGGCCCGCTTCCTGCGCGCGCATTTCTACGCCATGATGCTGCCCGTCTACGGTCCCGTCTTCCTCATCGGCGACGATCCGGTGGACTTCACGCAGAGCGGACTCGACCAGCGCGAGCGCAACACCTGGGACGAGTGCGTCAACTACGTCGCGAACGAGCTTTGGGAAGCCGCCAAGGGGCTGCCCGACAGCTGGCCCGACATCTACTACGGCCGTGCCACGAAAGGCGCCGCCCTGGCAGCACGCGCCCGCCTGCTGCTCTACTCGGCCCGCAAGCTCTTCAACGGCAACGAACTCTACAAGGGTATCGTCAACAAAAACGGCGACCACCTGTTCCCGACCCAGTACGACGAAAAGAAATGGGAGCTGGCAGCCCAGGCCGCCAAAGACGTTATGAACCTGAACCTCTACTCGCTGGTCGGCGCCGACGGCACGGACCCCTACGCCAGCTTCAACACGCTCTTCACGTCGGTAGGTTCCGGGACCGGCGGCGCTACGGAGAAGATCTACACGCGCATCGCCAGCGGCTACCAGTGGCGCGTGGTCACCACGCCCCCGAGTGTCGGCGGAACGGCCTACGGCGGCTACGGCGTAACCCAGAAACAGGTCGACGCGTTCGCCATGGCCAACGGCCGCTACCCCATCACGGGCTACACCGACGGCGACCAGGCGCGGCCGATCATCGACCCCGACGCAGGTTACAGCGAAAGCGGATTCTCGAAGTTCAAGCACCCGATCTACGGCGACGAACTGGAGACGTTCAAAATGTACCAGAACCGCGAACCGCGCTTCTACGTCAACGTGTTCTGGAGCGGCATGACCTGGCACGGAGCCAACAAGAAAACAGCCAACGTCCAGTTCTATTTCAACGGCAATTCGGGTCCGGGAAAATCGCACAACTATCCGCCGACGGGTTATCTGGCGCATAAGTTCACCAACCCGTCGATCGACACCTCCACCGGCAACTATGGCTACCTGGATTTCCCCGTATTCCGCTATGCGGAGATCCTGCTCAACTACGTCGAGGCGCTTAACGAGTACGATCCGTCGAACGCGGACATCACGCTCTACCTGAACATGATCCGCAAACGCGCCGGCGTTCCCGACATCGAGGAGGTCTATCCCGACGCCGCCGGCGACCAGACCAGGATGCGCGAACTGATCCGCCGCGAACGCCAGGTCGAGCTGTGCTTCGAAAACCTGCGCTATTTCGACACGCGGACCTGGATGACGGCCGAGACGGACAACAACATGCCGGTCTACGGCATGAACATCTCGGCCAAAGACCACAAGGCGAACGGCGAATTCTGGCAGCGCGTCATCTGCAAATACGACGGCGGCCGCGACGGCAACCGCGTCTTCACCAAGCGCTGCTACCTCTTCCCGATTTCCCAGGAAGAACTCGACCGTGTGAAATGCACGCAGAACTACGGCTGGTAAACCCCTCTAATCCGGATAATTATGAAACTGAAAAACATATTGATACCCTTCGCAGGTGTGCTGCTGCTGACCGCCTGCGAAAAAGACCACCGCAACGACAACCTGACCGACCCGCGCGTCTACATCGTCAACAACGGCGTGCAGAACGCAATCTATTACGACGTGGAGGAGACGATCGACTACAACATTTACGCTTACAGCAGCGGCTACTTCGGACAGCCGTCGGAGGTGAAGGTCGTACCCGACCCCGATGCCGTCGAGGCTCTCAACGCCGCGAACGGCTCCTCCTACACGCTGCTCGGCGAGGAGTACTACCAGATCGTCAAGGACACCGGTTCGATCACGGCCGAAGGCCGCCGCGCCACCCTCACCGTCCGCCTCGACTGCAAGGGGATCATGGCGCTGCCCTACATGAACGACTACGTCCTTCCGCTGCGGCTCTCGGCCACGGGAACCGAGGTCAACGAGAAGCTGAACACCATCCTGATCAATCCCCGGATGCAGGAGACCGAGGTGCTGGCCGAGAACGCCGGTGTCGTGGAAAGCGACTTGAGCGCCACCGACGCCAATACGCTCGAATTCACAGCCTACACCGAGTTCAACAACAAGTGGGATTCCGAGATGGAATACGAACACGGCGATGCAGTGCTCGCGGCCTATAACGCCGAGCACGGCACGCAATACATCCCGCTGCCCGAAAGCGCCTACACCTTCACGGGAGCCGACCTGAAAGCCGGCTCGAACAAAGCGGTTTCGACCATCGACATCGACAAATCGAATCTGACGGCAGACCGTTACTACACGCTGGCCGTAAGGCTCAAGAGCAATTCGAAATTCAAGATCGGCGAGAAGAACACGGTGCTTTACCACATCTCGCTGCTCCCGATCTACGACAGCCGCAGCAAGTGGAATCTCGTTTCGTGCAGCTCCTACTACACCGGCCGCGGCCCCGAGCTGATGATCGACGGCGATCTGGTCACCCGCTGGGAGAGCCGCTACAACAACACCGGAGAGGGCGACATCAACCCCAACGAAGCATCGACCGTATGGGATATGGGCAAGACGTACTACTGGTGCGGCATGACGCTCGTCCGCCGCAGCGACTCCTACGTGACCGACCTCCGCGCCGGCTACATCGAGCTTTCGGACGACGGCAAGAACTGGACGAAAGCCCAGGACTTCGACTTCGGCGACAAGACCAACACGTCGACGACCGGAACCTACGCCGTCGAGCAGTGGACCGTTTCGGGCCGCTACGTACGACTGGCCGTAAATGCCAGCAACCGCAACAAACTGTACTCCGTGTCGGAATTCGTTCCGGTGCTGGCGGAAAAGACGAAATGAACCCGAAATCCAAAATTCCCGAACCGATGAAAAAACCGATTCTGCTTTACCTGACGACCCTCGCCCTGACCGCACTCTGCGGCGGGGCGGCGGCCGGGCAGGCTGCGGCGCAAAGCGCGCCCGACATGTCGAAATACATCCTGACCCCGAAACCCGCCGACACCCCGCGCATCAACGGCGCCCGCGTCTTCGGCGTCCGCCCGGGTTCGGAATTCCTCTACACGATCGCCGCGACGGGCGTCCGTCCGATGACTTTCTCGGCCGAGGGGCTTCCCAAAGGGCTGAAACTCGACCCCGAAACCGGACGGATCACGGGACGCGTAACCGCTCCGGGCGAATATACCGTGCACCTGAAAGCCGCAAATGCGTCGGGCAGCTGCGAGCGTAATCTGAAGATCGTCGTGGGCGACGAAATCGCACTCACTCCGCCGATGGGCTGGAACAGCTGGAACTGCTGGGCGCGCGACGTCACGCAGGAGCAGGTGCTCTCGTCGGCGCGCGCGATGGTCGAAAGCGGACTCGCCGACCACGGCTGGTCCTACATCAACATCGACGACGGATGGCAGGGCAAACGCGGCGGCAAACACAACGCGATCCAGCCGAACACGAAATTCCCCGACATGAAGGGCCTTGTACGCGAGATTCACGACATGGGCCTGCGGGTGGGCATCTACTCCACGCCGTGGATCGGGACCTATGCCGCGCATATCGGCAGCTACTCGGACAACCCCGACGGCGTCAACGAGTGGATCAAAAAAGGCCGGCACAACGAGCATTACCGTTATCAGAAAGAGGGCGGCAACTACTGGAAGGACCGGACCGAAGTCTGGCACCTCGGCCCTTACTCCTTCGTGGAGGCCGACGTGAAGCAATGGGGCGAATGGGGTATCGACTACCTCAAGTACGACTGGAATCCGCTCGACTATTACCACGTCAAGGAGATGCACGACGCCCTTCGGACGCTCGACCGCGACGTCGTTTACAGCCTCTCGAACAGCGCACCCTACGGCGACGCCCCGCAGTGGATGCGGTACTCCAACTGCTGGCGCACGACGGGCGACATCCGCGACACGTGGGAGAGCATCAGCAGCATCGGGTTCAGCCAGGACCGCTGGCTGCCCTTCAACCGCCCGGGTCACTGGGCCGACCCCGACATGCTGGTCATAGGCATGGTGGGCTGGGGCCCGAAACTCCACTACACGCAGCTCACGGCCGACGAGCAGTATACGCACATCAGCCTCTGGTCGCTGCTGGCCGCGCCGCTGCTGATCGGCTGCGACATGGCGCAGATGGACGACTTCACACGGAGCCTGCTGACCAACGACGAAGTGATCGACGTCAACCAGGACCCGCTGGGCCTGCAGGCCGTTCCCGTCTGGCAGCAGGGCGACCAGGTGATCTACGCCAAGCACCTCGAAGACGGCTCGATGGCCGTCGGGCTTTTCAACCGGGGCTGGCAGACCGTGAAGATGAACTTCACGCTCCGCATGCTGGGTCTGCGCGGCAGGCAGACCGTGCGCGACCTGTGGCGGCAGAAGGACCTCACGGAGTGCACCGACAAGTTCGAAACCGCCGTTGCGCCTCACGGCGTCGTTCTGGTGAGAGTCTACCCCGGCAACAGCCGCGAACAGGCGACCGGCAAATAGCACGGCCCTGTTTCATAATAAATAAAAGACGGATACCTGCGTATCCGTCTTTTTCTTGAGCGGCATTGCCGCAATGTCGACAGAAAAGCCTTCCGAAACGAATCCGAAAGGCTTTTCTGCTTGTGGGAACAAGCGGATTTGAACCGCTGACCTCCTGCTTGTCGAGCAGGCGCTCTAAACCAACTGAGCTATGCTCCCGGCATAAAAAACCATCCTGTTTTGGATGGTCTCTGTCGTGGGAGCTGAGGGATTCGAACCCCCGACCCTCTGCTTGTAAGGCAGACGCTCTGAACCAGCTGAGCTAAGCTCCCCTTTTGCTGAATTGCGAGTGCAAATGTATGATAAATAAATCATTCCTGCAAGTCCTCGCTTCATTTTGGGAAATCTTTTTTCGCTGGCAGTTCATTCGGTTGACACGCTGGTTTACACATTTGCATAAAGCCAATGCTGGTTAAACAATAGTGAATTAGTTGATAATCTTATATTTGAATAAGAGAGGACAAACTTTACAAAGGGGCCTATAAATATACCCCTTTCGCAAAGTCTGTCCTCGTATCAGTCGAGAAAAACGCGCGGGAAAATCTTACCCTTTCCCCTGTTCCCTCCTTTTAAGAATGTTGTTTTGCTTTTGTTTCTGTAAAATTCTTTAAAAAATTCAAAGAAATTTAAAGGATTTTAATGTTTAATCTACCAACTCTTTAAATTTCATACTCCTTGCATATATGCTTTTTACTTTGTTCACAGGTATAATGTCGACATAGCCAAGTTTTACCAGTCCCTCTAAATCCCCTTTTGCCGTCGGATAAGATACATTCATGCGCGTCTGAATTTCCTTAACAGAGAATGAAAGATTAGGAGAGTCGTTATACCATTTGATAATTTGAGCTTGGCGAGCGTTTATATTACCCAATTTCAAAAAATCAGAAGTTTGTTGTTGGTCATCTATTTTTCGTTGAATATATTGCCGAAGTTCATTATAAGCTAAACTAACCGCCCGTAAATGGTAAGCTACAAAATAACCTAAATCGTTTCCGTCGCATTCCGTATATAAATAGGCTTTTTCGTATTGTCGTTTACTTCGACTGATTATACGAGAAATAGAGAGATATTCTGTCAGCCAATATCCTTTACGAAGCATATACCAGTAGAATATGGCACGGGCAGTACGCCCATTTCCATCTACGAATGGATGAATGAATGCGATTAAAAAATGAATTATGATTCCCTTAACAATGGGATGAATGAATACACCATTAAAATCATCATCATTAAAAAGTCTACATATGCTGTCAATCAGTCCCTCAATCTCGCAGCAATCGGGCGGAGTGTGAATTGTTTCGTGAGTAATCCCGTCTTCAACGACCACATTATTGTCTGTACGGAATCGACCTTCATCATTGCTATCATCCAATGTCCTATAAGTCATCAGTTGGTGAATATGCAATAATGTCTCTTTCGTAAATTCCTCGTCTTTGTGCTGAAGAATGAAACGGATCGTTTCATAATTGTTATGAATCATCTGTTCCCCCCGCGTCCGTGGAGAAATAGATTTCCGCAACATATCTTTTGCAATTTTTCGAGTCGTAGCTGCTCCTTCCATTTGACTGGAAGCAATTGCTTCCTCCATATTGGAACTAATCAGATAACGATTCTTATCTGCTTCGGGGATAAAACTTTGTGTCCCCAAATACCCGCCCAGATTCATGTCAAATTCATGGCACAACTGCTGCATGTGGTCTGTCACATATAATTTGAACCGATAATTGCCTATTTCCAATGTTTTGGCAAACATACGTGACAACTTAACGCAAGCCCATACATCTTGTGCGAGCACTTTGTCTGGAAGATGTTTATATTTAATCTCTGTCCAATATTGGTACTGCCTATTGATCTCGTTTACCACATCGGCAATTTTCGGATCACAACTCAGACGGAGCGCTTTATCGAAATCTTCTTTGCGTATTTTCGGAGGAGATTCTATCATATCTCATATAATTTTTGCATGTACAAATGTAATAAAATTCTTTAAAATACTTAAAAAACTTTAAAGAATCTTAATGTTGGTCCTTACACGAATTGCTCCAAATATTTCTCCTTAAACCCTGCCAACGGGAATTTGAAATCTCTTTGCTTGCCCTCTGTTGTCGTATAGCGGATAATAACCGTATCGCTTTTTATATGTAATTCGAATAGGTTTACCTTATCGTGTCCCCATCCAAGGATATTGGTTATACGCCCTCTGCGCTAAAAGGTTCGTATATCCTTATCTGTATCATCAGGTAGAATATACCTAAAACATCAGGCACATCCCGCAAAAGTTATCATAGGCAACGACTTTTCAAATCATCATGCGCCGTTCATCACTACCCTGCCGTCATTCGGTTTTTGGTGTTTTATACATTTTAGCTAAAATTTACGTTGTCATTAAATCTTTGATTATGATATAAATATAGGGAAATTTATGACTTATGCAAGTAAAATAGAAAGGACAAACTTGTGCAGAGAGTCTAAAAGTTAACCCTTTTGCACAAGTCTGTCCTTTCAATTTGGGAATATGAATCAGATTTTTTTAAAAGTAGTGGTTATTTCTGCTTTATAGCCGTCGCTATCGTCTACTTTGTATAAAAGGACAAGTTTGCTTTTTGTTAATTCTTTAATGTTATACACAGATGTCGGATTGCCTTCTTCAGGTTCTTCATACATCAATAATTGGTTATTAGAAATCGTGTATTCAATAGACCAATTACTATCCAATCTATTATTGTCATAATAATAGTAGCTTTTATATCTCCCCGTTCCATTTTCATTAAACGTATAGGTGAAATAAAAACCGTAATCATCATTTACATCGTCAATCGGATATGTAATATCCTTTTCCATTTTGCCCTCTCCTGGTACAATTTCATAACCGACCTCACGTGTAATTTGCCACGTTCCTGCAATTTGATTTGGGTCAATTTTGTTGTCATCATCATCGGAGCATGCCGAGAATGAAACTGCCGCAAACATAGCGGCCACCAATAAAAACAACTTTTTCATAGTTGTAATAAGTTTAGTTTGTCGCTACGCACCATCGCGACGGTTAATTTTTGGATTTAAGGAAAACAGAAAGCGTGGTGCCGAAAACTTATCTTATTAGAGTAGGTCGTAGGAAACCTTGAAGATAAAATAAACTTTCAGCGGATTAGCAGGATAGCGCAACGAGAGGTGTAAAGTGTTGGCTTGTAATTAATAGCGCGTTAATTTGCGTTATGCGGAAATTGGTTCGATACGGTTTTACAGCCTATCGCCGACAAAGAATCGTTACCAGATCATTACGCGGAATTTACTTCGCTATTGAAGCGTAACACATTCTTTTTCTGTGTTTTGCACAATTTTACATCTTGACAAACGGCCCGACAGGTATTAACTTTGTAACCAAAAATCGGGTTTATTATGCGAAGCACGTTTCGGGTCTTATTTTACGTGAAGAAAGGCAGCGCCCGCCCCAACGGCGATCTGCCTTTGATGTGCCGTCTTACAGTAGATGGCGAGGTCAAACAATTCAGTTGCAAAATGGACGTTCCTCCGCGTTTATGGGATGTCAAGAACGGCCGGGCGACGGGCAAGAGCGTCGAGGCCATGCAAATCAATCTTGCCGTCGATAAAATCCGCGTCGAGGTGAACCGCCGCTATCAGGAGTTGATGCAGTTGGACGGCTATGTCACGGCCGCCAAACTGCGGGATGCCTACCTCGGTATCGGAGTAAAGCAGGAAACGCTGTTGAAACTCTTCGAACAGCACAATGTCGAATACCGGAAAAAGGTAGGTTTCAGTCGTGAGATCGCCACGTGGAAAAAGTACTGCTGCGTGTGTAAGCGCGTGCGGGAGTTCCTCGCCCATACCTACCACCGGGAGGACATCCCGCTGAAAGAACTGAACCTTACCTTTATCAACGATTTCGAGTATTTCCTGCGCACGGAGAAGAAATGCCGCACAAATACCGTGTGGGGCTACATGATCGTCTTGAAACATATCGTCGCCATTGCCCGCAACGACGGGCGCCTGCCGTTCAACCCGTTTTCGGGCTATATCAACTCTCCCGAAAGCGTGGACAGGGGTTATCTCTCGCAAGAGGAGATCAAGGCCGTGATGAACTATAAAACGGCCAACAAGGCGCATGCCCGCATCCGCGATCTGTTCGTCTTCTCCATCTTCACGGGGCTGGCTTATGCCGACGTGAAAGGGCTGACCACGGACAACCTTCAAACTATGTTCGACGGTAACCTGTGGATCATCACGCGACGTAAGAAAACCAATACCGAAAGCCGTATCCGCCTGCTGGATATTCCCAAACGCATCATCGAGAAATACGCGGATCAGCGGCTCGACAACCATGTCTTTTATATGCCGTGCAACTGCCATTGCAACGACATCCTGCGCGAGATCGGCAAGCAATGCGGCATTAAAAACAAACTGACCTTCCACCTCGCGCGGCATACCTTCGCCACAACCATCACGCTCTCGCAGGGTATGCCTATCGAAACCGTCAGCTGCCTGTTGGGGCATACGAACATCAAGACCACCCAAATCTACGCGAAGATCACCAATGAAAAGATAAGCCGCGACATGTCGGCGCTCACCGAACGCCTCGGCGACAAATACCGTCTGGCGGAGTAACAGCCCTTCCGCCCTTGTGCGCCCTTCGGGATTTACGGAGGATCCCTCCGGGCGCACAGGGGCACGGGCTTCCGGGCCGTCGGTTCGCTTTCATCGGCTTCCCCTGCTGACGGACATGACGGCGGCACCGTCGCCCACCCATCGGCCGCTTCGCGCCCGCGCCTTTTTACAAAAGGCATAGCCTATTAGGGCATTTTCTTTCCGCATTGCTCCGCAACGCTGAAAATGCCCCATTAGGCCAAAGGGGCGGCGCCCCTCTGGACACCCCTTGCGGCGGCAACTCCGCAAGCCGGACGGCCGGGACAACTCCGAATCCTTATCCGCTTCGCTCCGATGCCGCCGAGAACAGATTATCCAAACCACCTGAAACTATACCGCTATGGGCTATGTCGTATTGCATATCGAGAAGGCAGCCGGAACGGACGCCGCCATGTCGGGACACGTCGAGCGGAGAATAACACCCGCCAACGTCATAACGACACTTACCTACCTGAACGAAGAATTAGTAGAGTTCCCCAAAGGAGTTACCAACCGTACCGAAGCGATCCAGCACCGGCTGGACAATGCAGGACTGGAACGCAAGATCGGAAAGAACCAAGTAAGGGCGTTGCGTGTCATGCTCTCCGGAAGCCCCGAAGATATGAAGCGTATCCGGCAGGCCGGACAGTTGGATGCTTGGGCCAAGGATTCCTGCGGCTGGCTGCAAAAGACCTTCGGAAAGGAAAACGTTGTGTCGGCAGTCCTGCATCTGGACGAGAAAACACCACATATACACGCGACCGTCGTGCCGATCACACGGGGCGAACGCAGAAAGGCCAAGCTGGAGCGGGAGAAGAACGCCCAAAGCGGAAAGAGAACCTATCGCACTAAGAAAGACCGCCCGCGTCTATGTGCCGACGATGTGATGGCACGGGACAAACTCAAAGCCTACCAGACCACCTATGCCGAAGCGATGGCCAAATACGGACTGCAACGCGGCGTCGAGGGATCGGAAGCAAAACATATTTCCACGCAGCAGTATTACCGCGAGGTGTTCGTCCGGAAAAATGAAATGGCCGAACAGATCGAGAATCTGAAAGAACAGCAAAAGACGCTCACGGTAGATATTGCCGCACTCCAAGCACAGCAACGAGCCGCGCAGACAGACTGCAACATTATCGACGAACAGCGGAGGAAGAAGAAAGAAGAATTGGAGAAAGCCGAAACGGAGTTGGCACAGACGCGGCGGGAGATCAAGACCGACAAACTCAAAGGCGTGGCCGTGGATGCCACGACGAAAGCCGTAGAAAGGATCGGAGCGTTATTCCACGACCCCAAGCCCGCGAGGTATGAAAAACAGATTGCAGATTTGCAAGGGGTAATTGCCGACAAGGATAAGTGCATCGGGCAACTGCAACAAGAGATCAAGACCATGCAGGCCGGACACGATAAAGAGGTGGCCAACCTTAAACAGGAAGCACAACAAGTCATAAAAGCCTTGATGCGTGTCGATGAGTTGTGTCCCTATGTAAAGGGGCTGTTGAAATGGGAAAATTACTGCAAGGATGTCGGGTTGGACAAGGAGCGGACCAAAGCGTTGTTTACGATGCAACCTTACAGATATACGGGCGAGCTGCATTCGATAAGGTATAATC